>Ga0209636_10000414_pt1 | contig 41051 bp, 35 predicted proteins | sample DeeMarSWOR152_54_FD_187464 | JGI IMG/M metagenome (GOLD analysis project Ga0209636, IMG submission 187464) | Marine sediment microbial communities from White Oak River estuary, North Carolina - WOR-1-52-54 (SPAdes) (version 2) | ecosystem: Environmental > Aquatic > Marine > Intertidal zone >... | reverse complement strand
CTTGAAGTGCATGTTTGGGATTAGCTTCTAAATGTTCTGTTGCGTTTCTTAGGAAATAATTCCAGAATCGATGGTGTAATCCGTCAAAACAGTCGTAGCCTGCGAAAGCTATTCTTGTTGCGCCTATGTAGCCTATTGCCCCTCCATTCGGGTTGCAGAAAAAGGCTTCTCCTATTGTTGTATATTCTTGGTAGTCAAATGCTGCTGTTTCGCATGCCATAGCAAAAGCTAGGAAAGTTCTATTCCCATTGTTTAGATTAAGCACATCACCGGTGGTTAGAGCTCCAACCCACATATTGTATTGCCCATGGTCAAAGAAATCAACCAGTCCTACTCCCTGGTTCATGGTAGATGAGACAGCTGGTGGGCTTAATGAGCCATCGACATCGTACAGACGAATTGGATTGAAGAAGGAGTCCGCCAGAAACTTCTTGTATATTTCCTCCTCCAAAGCTGCTGCGCTGTCCCCAGGCGTAAATGCTGAAGGAGCAATCAATAGGAAGTTTTTTATCCATTCTCCCTGTTCTGGGTTCTCCTCGATTTTTCTTATCATTGCTAATACTCTTTCAGTGTCCTCTGTTGTGTTGACTGGTATCCTTCCCACTTTTACTTCTGGAAATAGGTCTACATCGTCGTCTGGCTCACCGAAAATGCTGTTTCCGTTTGCATCCCAGTCTCCATCTAGACATTCATAATATAGGTCGGAAGGTTCAGTTCCATTGTCGCATCCAAATCCTACATTCACTGGGTCCCAAACTTCTCTGACTGGACATACGTCGCAGTCACCAACCAAGAGATAATATTCAGTTCCGTTCGCGGAGTAGCTCTCACGTATGAAGTTTCTAACTTTTTCAACATTGTCCCTACCACTAAATTGGCTGTAAATCTGTTCAAGCCTCGTCACTTGAACTGAAAAGCCAAGCTGCTCCTTCCATTGTGAAAACGATTCAACAGCTCCAGAGAATTCAGAAGGAGCTATTATTACGTATCCTGAGTTTTCGTCAAATATCGAACTTGTTTGAAGTTGTTTGATCATGGAGACTGGTTTTGTAAACTCTATACTCACACGGGTATCAAACACTTTAACGATGCTGTCTTTCGGATAGAATCTGAAAGGAAAAACCGTTAAAGCCAAGAATCTACTCCCTTTAAAGCTTACTACTTCTTGTTGGATAAATTCTGATGGAAATTCTCGGTCCGAAAAGTAAATCAGAGGATCAGCATAGAAGTTCTTTTCCAAATATGAGTACGGATCTGACCAGTTAAGACTGTTGAGTCCAACGGGTAATGGCATAAGTCCGGGAAGAACCTTAGCTTCGGAAACCTCTCCTGCCAAGTTTTCGTATATGGCGATGTTCACAACTTCAGCATCACCTATCGGAATAAGCATTTTCTTGTAGGGAACAGTAGGCTTACCATACAAATTGAGATTAGCCGTGTTATTACAGATGACAATATCCCATTCTGAGCCAGCAAACTCAACCTTAGCCACTTTAAAAGTGCCTATGAGAACACTACACTCAAGAAAATTGTCATGCTTTTTTTCGCACACTTCGAGTCCCGTAGCATTTGTGGAGCTTGTGTCGAATTCCCTTACGCCGAGGATTCTATCCTCAAAAACCCTGTACGGATAAGCGTTTTCCATCATCTCATGTGTATTTGGTGAATCTGCAATTTCATCGCAAGAATCTATTAGGTTTGAATTTCTGACTCCAAATTTCGCAGTTACTGGTAAAGCGTTGAGTGGAGTTGTTAAGATACACAAGACAAATAAAGAAGCTAAAAGAACTTTCAAAATTGCTTTCATTTACAGTTGTCTCCTTTCATCGAATAACACTATTACTATTTAAAATATATTTTACGCTTCCTATTAAATCTAGATTTTAAAAAGAATTGAAGGATTACATTGGTAGGTTGGTTTGAAGTAATATCTACGCCATTAGGGGGTCTGTAATCCTTGGAAAGCTGTGCTGTATCGCTGGAAGAACACAAACCTAAACACTGATTCGCGGAATAATTGAAAAGTCTATATAGATATAGATCTACAGAAGCATCGATGCTTTGCTTTGATGGTACTTTAGCAGCGTCACCACAATGCCTTTTTCACAGAAACTAAGAAATATTAAACTGTCCCTTGTTTGATGTCTGTGGAGTGTTTGGGTTGCTAAATTTTTGGCAAGGCAAGAACTGGAACGTTAGAGTGTTATATTCGAAGGCTGGAGTTGCTACTCAGATTTTAATATCAACTTTGAAATGCGACATTTTAGTGGACGTGGGAGACGGAACTTTGAGGGACTTGTTGGAGCTTGACCACAATTTTGAACGATTGAAAGCCATTGCCATAACGCATGGCCACTTTGACCATGTGGGAAGTTTATGGACGCTTCTCGGTTTTCTAAGGATGATAGGGAGAACCAGCGACTTATTCCTAATCGCACCTCGTTCTTGCAGTGAAGTCAAAAACTTAGTCGACGGGTTTATGGCTGTCTACGGCGACGCAATGCCCTTTCGGTTAATTTTGAAGGAGTTGTCGGAAAAAGAAAAAACAGCAATCGGAAGAATGGAGGTTCAAGCTTTTTCTGTCACACATAGAGAATCAACAAAGATCTATGGCGTAGGAAAACGTGTCCCAGCAGTTGGTTATTCAATTAGCTATAACAAACAGCGTATAGTCATAAGCGGCGACACTGGAATGTGCCAGTCTCTAAAAAACTTTGTTAAAGGTGCCGACTTAGCAGTATTAGAAGCTACTGCAAAGGAGAAAACTGCCGAAAACTTTGAGGTTCATCTTTCCATAGAAGAAGCCACAGAAATTGGAAAGACAGCTAAGAAGTTCATTCTTATTCATCAGTGGCCTTAGACCGTCATCTTTCAATTATCACGGATAAATGCTAGTCCCGAATTCAGAATATGAGTCTGAATCCGTAATTCATAATCTATAGATAGTTATGACGCAACAAATGGCATTGCGAAACCTGTTTGGTGTTCGGATGTCACTGAAGCTTAAGAAGATCATGGTGGAGAACATAGTTACTGTGAAAGCCGATGCTACTGTAAAGAAGGCAGTTGAAGTTATGAATGAGCATGAAATTGGTTGTCTTGTTGTTGTTAACCGTGGGAAGCCTGTTGGCATCGTGACTGAAAGGGACATGTTGAAAAGGATCGTAGACGAGTTAAGAGAACCCGAAAAGACAAAGGTTATCGACATTATGTCAAAGCCTCTGATTGCAGCAACGCCTAAAATGAGTGCTGGAAATGCTGCTAAACTCATGTTTGAGCGAAAAATAAAGAAGCTTCCAGTAGTTGAAAATGGACGCCTCATAGGTTTGGTTACGTTAACAGATCTCGTTCGTTCTCAAGACGTGCTTGATTTCCTAAACGGGCTCTCTACAAAGGATGCCCCCAAGCGAATGAAGAGAGTGGTTAGCTTATATTTTGATCGTGCAAAGCGTTTTCGACGAAGATGCCCACTAATGGTAAAGAGTGGCTTTTCAACTGGTTGTCAGGAGAAAAGGTGCATGTGGTGGCTTGGAGACGAATGCGCAATCACGAGACTGTCTTGGCAAATGTCCAACGTGACGGGCATGGAGAAATGAAGAAAGGAAGGAATAGCTTCTGCAATTAGCTCGCGCTAGAAATAATATAGATTGGTAGCAAGTATTCTGAATCTAGAATAGGAATAATCTATTCTGAAATTTCATAAGCTATAAATAAGCAAAATGCAAAATCTACTTTAACCAATTAAGTTTAGGGTGTAAAAAAATGGTTAGTGAAGGAAGAGGGCGTTTGTTCCGCAGGAAAGACGGCAAATACTTGATTTATCTGCCTGTGTACTTGGCTGAAGACAGCATGTTCCCCTTCAAAGACTTCACTAGAGGCAAAAGAGGCGGAAGCGATTCTATAGATGTGAAAGTGATCTTCAAACCTGGCGGAGAAGACAAACTAATCGTAGAAAAGTGGAAGGAACCATAAAAGCAGTAAAGTCAGGTCATTGTCGCCTGTATAGCCCTCGTTCGGAGATTGGATAATGTAAACTACTGCGTTTTCAGGTAGTTTTCCTAGTAGGTAGTTCAATCTCCAAAATTAACAATCGAGTAGGCAATGCATAATATCCAAACTGTGATAGTGAACCCGATTAACGTTAAGAGTTCTGTCACTTTTCGTCTCGTCATTTTCTACGAACCCTCCAAAAGGGTCCAATTGCATATATATAAACATTATGACGTATTCTAGCGTACACTATGCCCCAAATCATTAATAGGTCACGAATTACGATAAAATGTTATGTCAGAATATGATTTTTTCTGCATCTACGGATTTCGTACAGTTTGTCCTGTGGGATGGAAAATAGAGCTTGATCCGAAATCGAAACGGAGTGAAGGGAATGTTACCTTCAAGTCTCCTGAAAAAGTGAATATTGTTGCGAGTTGGGGGCCTCTTGAAGAGGCGAATGAAAGGTACTCCTCGCTCGAAGAACATGTCAGGGAATCTATTAGTAGAATAAAAGAGGATCGAAAGGTCAAAAAAGTTGAGTTGGTTCAAAGCAAGGATGTTCAAGTAAACTCGCATAAGGCGATCTTCTCTCACATTAGAATGGGTTTCTCTACGCGTAGATTATTGCCGTTAGGAAAGGCGAAAACGCATGAGCGGGAAGTTCGCAGCTTGCACTTCTATTGTAAACCTTCTAGGCGATATTTTGTTGTATACGGGATAACTACAACTGATAAATCTCTACGACAAGTTAGTATTTTTGAGAATATTATAGAATCTTTCGTATGTCATAAGGCAAAGGCGAATCCTACTGACCAATAACTACATGTGCGTTAGCACGCCACGGAAAAGAACTTTCACTCTTTTCTCCAGCAAAATCTTGAATAAGCGATTAAACCTGCAACAAAAAGTAGGATTGATATTATTATCGTGAGGGTTGTTTGAGTCGTAGTCAGTGGATTATAGCCCGAATAGTCTTCTCCCACTAGGAGATAGGTAATTGAAGAGTTGACTGAAGAAATTGGATAAATTCTGGCGAAATTTTGAAGCAGCTCTGGAAGTGACGAGTAGGGTGCCATCACGCCCGATATTGACGCAGTCACGACGGAAATGCCAACTCCAGTCATTATAGCTCCGTGCACGTGTTTTATGAAGGTTCCTATCAACATTCCTATGCCAGCTGAGGCAAAGGAGGTGAGGAGAAGAAAGCCGATGGATTGCCAAGCTCCAGTCATCGTGTAGGAAAATTTTGCCCCACAGATAAAGCCGACTAATGCGACTAGAATCGCAGCTAAGGAAGAAAAAGCTAATAATGCGAGGATTCTTCCAACGAAATCTTTCCACGGCTTTATGGGCATCGACATCAGCTTTGAGAGTAGCCCTCTTTCCCTGTCTTCGGCTATATTTCCGGGAAGGTTAGCTATTCCAGCGGTCATCAATGCAAACGACATCATCGAGATCGCAATAGAACCTCTAACGTATGGTACTACTTCTTCTCGAACATTTCCTGTAAATGAGAAACTGCCTATGAGAACCCATATGATTGGCCAAGCTATCGTCCAGAAAAGCACAGTTTTCTGCCTCAGAAATTCCTTAATAGTCTTACCTAAAGTGGCTGTTATCTGACCCAACCTAGCTCATCTCTCTAAAGGTTTTTTCTGTCAGTTTGAAGAAGACGTCTTCAAGCGAGGGTCTTACGGTTTCAATCTTTGTTGCCTTACACCCAATTGCATCAAGTGATCTTACTATTTTGGGGGTTACTTTTCCAACATCCTTGCAGTAAACTCTGTATCCTAGATCGGTTTCCAATAACTTCTGCTTTTCACTAAAACTGCTCAGTACGTTGGCAACTTTTTCACTTTTTATCGTAGTTTCTATGTTTATTACGTTTTTGAGACCGCTTGTCTCTTTGAGTTTTTCTGGTTCATCTTCTGCAATGATTTGTCCTTTATCTATTAGGCCGACTCTTGAAGCCAACTCAGCATCCGCACCGATATGGGTGATTAACAGGATGGTCGTCTTCTCTCCCTTTACCTCTCTAATCAAACCGAGGAACTTTCTTCTGGCCGATGGGTCTAATCCTGTAGTTGGCTCATCTAAGATCAGGATTTTCATACCGGGAAAAAGTGCCGTTGCGACTTCTAACCTTTTTCTCATTCCGCCAGAATAAACAGAAACTTTCTTGTTGGCATCCTTAGACAATCCAATTTTATTCAATAATTCATTAGCTATTCTTTCCCCTTTTTTCTTTGAATAACCCAAGAGTCCAGCAAAGTACATCAAGTTCTCTTTGCCTGTGAGAATTGGAGATGAGAAATTCTCTTGGGGAATGTAGCCTATGAATTCCCTTGCCTTCTCAGGCTTTCTCCCGTAGATTCGTATTTCTCCGCTGGTTGGGGATCTTACGGAAGCCATGATAGAAGCAAGTGTAGTCTTTCCAGAGCCATTGGGCCCCATGAGGGCGTAGAATTCTCCTTCTTCTATCTTCAAATTCACTTTTCTAAGGACTTCATTATCTCCATACTTCTTGGTCAGATTTTCCACATATATGGCATCCATTGGGATTCATCCACCTTCTCCTTTTATGCACAGACGCGAATGCATGCAAACGTCAGACTAGATGTTCGTAGTTGCTAAACATTACAGGATATTTAAAACTAATCGAAGTTTCTTCCACAAATCGTAAAAACCAAAGCAGAAGACCTAACCTAGTCCTGAAGAAAAGTGTTTCATTATAGAGAAGAAGGATGGAAATATTGTTGGTCTTATGACTTCCTTCAGGTGGATTTTTAATCAATTGATTATTGGTCTTAAACAAAAAAGGGAAAGTCAAGAGTCGGCTTGTCCGACTTAGTCACCCCTCTGAAACAACAAGTAATGATTGACATTGTATGCCATTGGTCCCGCACCCATGCCAGCCGTTTGATAGGTGTGGAGACGCCATCCCTTCTTTTGCCATTCTTCAATTGTTTTACCGACATCCTTGTGATGCTTAACTTCCACGCATTCCCATTCTTTCAACTTAACTCACCTTTTCCACAATCAAAAGAAAGTCCACGCTGGCGCCCATTCCACCTGGGGTAAACTTGGGAGTTACGTTCGGGATAATTGATATGACTTCGCCTTCCAAGCTATTTAAGAACTGCTCTAACTTACTATGGTCTGCTATCATTTTAATGTCGAATCTATGAACCCTGTATCTCGCTTTCATTCTTTCACCTTCGTAGTAATTTAGAATAAGCTAATCCATAAAAAACCTTGTGATGAGATTTTTGCCCATGTTACTAATCTGAATTTGGTCAATAAGAATGTTAACACATAAGCTTATAATACAAGTAGTCATAACAAATCGGGACATTGAAGGTGGAGAAGATGAGACTAGTGTTGACTATACTCGTGCTCCTCATAATCATATTTTTGGCAGCCTTGTTGATCACAGCATATGTTATCACCCCCATCATAAGCTGGCTGGTAATGAACCCTCTTGGAGGCATTGCTCTGTTAGTCATCACTGTCATCTTAGCTGCTGTGTTGGTCAGAGAAGAAATGAAGGAGGACAAAACGGACTGAACGAATTTCTTCTATGTTTCACGCGCGCATCGTATCGATCGCAATGTCTTGACGAATTTCAAGGGTTTTGAAGTAACTGCTTTTTCTTTTTGTCGTTAAGTGATGTCAAGCCAACCTTCACGACGAGGTTCAGCCTATATATAAGGGAGGGGTCTAGTCACCCTAGAGAGCGAGAGCTCATCCGCCACTTCACATTCTAAAACACGATGAACCAATGCAATCTAATCCATATACAGAGACAACCGCGCGTGGGGCTTTGATTCGACATCTTCGACTTAGTAACTCAATTCTCAAAAGATCACAAGCTTGAGATGTCAGAAAAAGCGGGCAGCGTCTGATCCAAGGACAGTGAGAAAAAGGTTTTCAAAGGCGTTGCCAATGCTTACAGGCGAAAAGCATAAAGGTATTTCAGTGCATGTCGATAGGAGATAATGGAAGAAGGGAAAAATAGGAGGATCATTGGTGAGAGTAGTAATCCGTACAAATGATTTGACCAAGTATTATGGTAAGGGCGGTGTGATCAAGGCCGTTGATGAGCTTGACCTAGAGGTTTATGAGGGTGAAACCTTTGGTCTCCTTGGCCCAAACGGAGCGGGTAAAACAACAACTGTCCGCCTGTTGAACTGTATCATAAAGCCGACAAGCGGAACAGCCACCGTGAACGGCCATGACATCCTCAAACAGGAAACAGAGGTGAAACAGGTCACAGGCTTGCTTGCCGAGTCCCCTGGCCTGTATGGAAAGCTCAGCGCCTACGAATTTCTGGAGTTCATAGGAGCCCTCTACGACGTTCCCAGTGACATTCTGCCTGAAAGGATAGATGACTTACTGAAGCTGTTCGGGCTTCATGATAGGCGTGACTACCTGCTTGAAGGCTACAGCCGAGGCATGAAACAAAAGATCTTGATCGCATCAGCCCTGATCCACGATCCTCCCATTCTGTTCTTTGACGAGCCGACTTCGATGTTAGACCCCCGTGCTGCTCTCATGGTTAAGGATCTGATCAAGAAGCTAGCCGATACCGCAGGGAAAACCATCTTCATCTGCAGCCACATTCTACCAATCGTAGAGGAGCTATGTGACCGAATAGGCATCATCAACCAAGGCAAACTCATCGCACTAGGCACAATAGATGAAATCATAGCCCAGACAAAAACGAATACTTTGGAAGAGGCGTTCATCGCCCTAACTGGCGGCGTTGAAGAGAAGGAGCTTTTGGCGTGGAGGGAACAGAAGGGTGCCAGCTCGTAAGTGGCTTGTGGTTGCTAAAAATGAATATCGTATTCGAACAAGCTGGATGCGGAAGATAAGACCCTACTTTCCATTTCTGGTTATAGGGCTGCTGGCGGTTTATGTAGCGTTCATAGCACCAACATTAGTTGACCTGTTCATCGGGAACTTCTTCTCTCTCTTCCCGCCCCAGGCTGCCATGGCAATGGTCGTGGCGACTGTGCAGGTCATTCTGTTCATGATTTTCTTCTACTTCATAATGATTCCAATCACCTACACATTAAAGGAAGCGCAAACTGAGCACTTGGGGATCTTTCTTGCTGCACCCATAAAGCCGAGCGACGTTTTGCTGGGCGAGTTTCTAGGCCAGATGCCTTTCTACGCCGTAGCCGTCACGATAATCGCAGGCTTTTTCACAGCTTTGCTGAATCCGTTGGGGCTTGACATGATTCAGATAGCGATAATCATAATAGTTTTTGTCGTCACGTTCTTTTCTGCGTACTGGATCGGCAACGTGATCGCTGCTGTTCTGAGAACAAAACTTGGAAAAACCGCCCGTGGGAAAGATATTGGAAAGGCCCTCGCCCTCCTCATTGCCCTGCCCATGGTTGGGATAATGTACGCGATTATGGGTGGAGGCTTGATTGAAGCTCTTGCCAATCCAAGTACAAGCGGCATGGTTAGAGCCATTCTCGGCGTGTTGCCTAGTTCTTGGGGAGCTGAAGTTATCGTTGGCTTCGCATCCAGCCCCAGCAATATCGGTGCCGTTGGCTTTGAGACGCTGACCCGATTCGGGGGTCTTGTCGTGTTCTTTCTAGCTGTTCTGTGGCTGGGCACAAAAGCGGCTGATCGCGCCTACAGCCTTGAACGCACCAGCTTTATAGCTTCTAGGGCTAAGCCAGACGGTGCATTCTACAAAACCGTCAAAAATCTAGGGGGAGGCGGATCGTTCGGCACTCTCCTAGTATCTGTCTTCAAGGACTACAGTCGAAGACTTGAAAACCTGTCAAAGATCGCCTATATGTTGGGCGTACTCGTTTTGATAAATGTGTTCTTGGCTCGTCCTGACGATCCGGAAATTGTCCTGTTAATGCCTCAACTTATACTTCCGCTTCTTTCGGCGTTCGTTCTCGGCGAAGTGACGCTGCGAGGGAAGGAATGCTTATTCATATATAGGAAAACGCCTTCTGGTGTCGGAAGGTTTGTCAAGGCGAGGCTGTTGCAGGGCTGGCTGATAGTTGTTCCGATCGCGTTAGTGACCACAGCTGTTTTAACAATCGTAGTCCCAGGAACCACGCTTGTTTCCTTATTAACTAACACCGCACTAGTGATGCTAACAGTTGCGGCGAGTGTGCCCTTTGCTCTAGGACTCTTCCTCCTGCATCCAGCCTTCTCGGAGAAGGGGGGAGACTATGTGTTAAACTTGATGGTAGTCATGCAAGGATGGGCCGGATTGTCCATAGTCTCTCTAATCGTTTTTGGACGTGCATTCCGTTTAGGATTATATGAGACAATGGTTTATGTCACAATCCCGCTGAGTTGGCTAGTGGGAATCGTGTTCCTCTACCTTGGAAAAAGAAAACTGGGCAGAATAGAATAAAAAAAGTGAATGGACTCCGCAAGGATTTTCCAATCAATAGCGCTTATATTAATGTATTCCTTTTGACAAGTGTAAGACTGATTGTTGCTTTTTATTTGTAATTCATAAGGTTTTTCTGAACTGTCGGAAATCTCTACTTCCACTCAAATAAGAAGCTGGATTGAAAGAATGGAATTTAGGATTGTCTTAGGAACTTTGCTTGTTGTTTGCCTATCAACAACGCTTGTTGCGGTCCCAGTTTCAGCAGACGATTTGTTAAAGACAGATTTTCAGAAAGAGAGCTTTGCTAAAACTGTTGACTACTTTGAATATGCTAGAGCATGGGCTCTGCTTCATGGGTTGCCTAGGCCGAAGAATTTTTGGCACGCCTATGTTTACATGGCGTATGTTAATAAAATGGGCTTGCAGATGTTGTATGCGGGACTGCAAAACATAAGTTTGGCAAATCAAGCTTTTCTTACAATTCCGATGCAGAGCATTCTACTGCATTACAAGACCGAGAACAACAGTAGAGACGCGTTAGTCGCGTCTTCATTCGTAATGTTGATGGGATTCAACGACACTGCGGAGTCAATCTACTCCGACTCACCAGACAGGAATGACACTCTTTGGGCCTCCTTCAGCTTGGGGATTAACCTCAAACAACTGTTCCCGGATGTCGCTTTTCCAGCGTTCAACAGCAAATCTGAGATCTTCGCATTGACCCATTCTGAAGACAAACTAACTTGGGAGTGGGGAATGAAGTACACAAATCTGACGGCTCTTTGGATAACAACTTACATAACAGAAGATAATGAGACTGAGACAAGCAGACCTTGGGGACTTGCAACTTATGAAGAGTTAACCTTCAACTATACGCTTTCATTAGATCCAGACACGCACAGAGCAACCATAAGTCAAGATCATGTTATAGGTCGGATGCGTGATCTTTGGGTTTTCTGTGGATTGCTTCCTATTCACTACAACGGCAGTGGCTGTTACTTGTTTGGCGCAAAAATGTCCGATGAGAACGTTTACGAGTTCCTTCAAAGGAACAACGTCAAGATGAGCATCGTTGAATTTCAGACATCAGTGATGCTGGACAGGAATACTTACAGCACTTCATCCACTGGACAGAACGTAACGAACAACGAAGTCTTTGTCGGCGATTCAACCATTTCAACGTACGCAGATGATGGAGAGAAGATTTTTGACGCTGCCTTCGGCGTTAAAGAAACGTATAACTTATTCAACTACACTGAAGACCCGACCGAAAACACGTCATATGCCTGCGACGCTGTTGCTAGGACCGTTGAGATTAGTGGCTATGCAAGAAATCGTAACCTGTTTAATTTTCATAGAAACTTTGCAAAGTATTTGCCTCTGATTTTGGTGTATATGTATCCTCAGCTTTACCAAAGGGCGAAAGAGACGATAGCTAATATGACGCGGGCAGACTATCTCTTCTTAGTTTCCTATCCAAATTACAGTGGTTATAGAATAGAGCATGATCCGTTGTATACTGTCTACTTTGCCCCAACCATTGCAGCTGGACCTGAACCTGGATTCGGCGGTGTTATAGTGGTCGCAGTAATAGCAGGAATAATAGTCGCAGTGGCTGTTGTCATTCTGAGGAGAAGAGGTTCAAAAGAACCTTCCCAAACGTTGACGGATCAAGCTTTACCTCCACCGCCGCCCTCAACAATCTAGCATCCTCTTTATTTCTAAACATTGACAAATGGACAAGCTTGGTACATGTGAAGATGTGTTTCAATTCAGGGTATTGTTAGAGCACGCGCTGTCAATATTGTTCGCTAGCTCAGCGGTGTGGGTTAGAAGGGAGGGGGTGGAGGCGGGCCGATTTCTCTGGAGGTCATTGCATAGTACAGATACGTCATTGCAATCGGGTAAATCGGAGCTATGAAGGAGGATGCTATGCTTGTGACGATGACGTTGGTGTTTGGATAAGTGGTGTTCAGAGGTGTGGCCAGCAGGTTTGCAATAAAAGTGAATATGATTACGATTATGCTTAAGATTAGTAGGAGAGCGAAGGTTTTGAGCCAGCGGTTTCTTACTAGTCTTCTGCTTCTTCCCAGGCCTTCAAAGGCGCCTTTTTGTTCAATGATTATTGCGGGGATTGTCAGCGAGAACATTATGGCGATGATTATGCCGGGTATAATGAAACAAAGCAGTCCGATGAAAGTCAAGATTCCAGTTATGAATTGAGCTATGAGTAGTGATGGGAGTTTGGATATTGTGAAGTTGAGGCTGGCGCCGAGGTCTGATGTGCCTTTCTCTATTTGGTCAGAGGCGTATTTGATGGCAATTCCTGTGGTTGTGGTGCTGACGATCCATGTGACGAGGACTGTTAGACCGCCTATTATGATGGCTGTTGTGAACGCTGTGACTAGCCATTCGAATATTTCTTCATAGGGAGCCGTCTCGAAGTCTGGCTGGTCTGGTAGAGGAAAAGAGGAGCTTATTGCATAAGTGGAGAGGCCTGTTATTATTCCGGCAATTAGAAAAGGCAAGAAAAACTGTAAGAATTTGGAAAGGTAAAGATTTAACGTTAGCGAAAGAATTTCGCCAATTGACAATTCACGTGAAGGCTTTTCTACATTCAATTATATCGCACCATTGTAGCTATTTTAGGGAGATTATATTTAAAACTAATTCATGCTCGTTGGAGAAAGAAGGGAGTTGCGAGGATATTTGTCCGCCTTTTTCTTCTTCTGTAGTTCTAGCCTACCCCCCTAGGTTTTCTGTTCTGGTTGTTTCAAGCTTCTTTTCAGGATCGGAAGGTTAGGGTGGCTTAGGTTGCGTTGGTTTTTGGTGTGGGAAGGTTGTGGAAGGTTGCGAAAGGTGGGTTGAGGGGTTGTTTTTGTGTTTTGATTAGTTAAGGTAAAAGTGTGACCTTACTTATTTTGTGCTCGAGTGTTCCTGCTTGTAGATTACGAGTAGATGATTAGTGAAAGTATGTTGGAAAATGTTTCTGCTTGTGTGTAGGCCTTTTGTGTTTGCGGTGTATGCGTGAAGCAACTGCGATGGTTAGTATTAGCAGGGTTGGGGTTATCCATGAGGATGAGGGTTTTGATTGGATTGTGACTGTGGTGCCTCCTATTGGTGGCTCTGTGTATACTGCGGTGTATGTTGTTCCTGGTAGGGTTATTGTTTTGATTCTGTTTGTGTCTCCGTCTTCAAGCCAATGACACCAGACGTATCCGTTATGAGTCTGTGGCATTTCAATGGTGTAAGAGCCTTCAGGAAGCCGGTTAGTGTACGGTGTTGTGTGTGGAACTCCATCAATGGTGAATGCTATTCCAGTTATGGGGGATGAAGTAACAGTTAATTGAGGAAATAGCCAACCGTTTGGGTCTTGAAATGGATAGTGGTCTATGTTATAGAAATCTATGATGTATGGCTGTGACCCATCACTTGGATTGCCACTGCAGATATGGTAACTCCAATAGTTTCCGCCAGAAGGATAGCCATCATCCCAAACATTTTTATTTAAACCCTCACGGAAAACTTGTTGGGTATTGCCTATGAAGTTGTTGTGATAGATTCTATTGTAAGATGACTCACCGAACGCAATGCCATACCTGTTGTCTGTTATGTTGTTTCTAGAAACACTGTTATGATTTGAAGACCCATCGAGCAGGATGCCACGATAATTGTTTGTTATGTTGTTCCCAGTAATAGCGTTATAGTTTGAAAAGTCAGAGAACCAGATGCCATGCTCGTTGTTTCCGGTTATGTTGTTTTCATCTATTGTGTTGTTTGAAGAATAATAGAGCCTGACGCCATATATGTTGTTTGTTATGTTGTTTCTGGAGATTGTGTTGCTTGAAGAATAATAATTGAGGTAGATGCCATAGTAGTTCCTTGCTGTTATGTTGTTTCCAGAGATAACGTTTTTTGAAGACCGATTCAGCCGGATGCCCTGCTCATTGTTTGTTATGTTGTTTCCAGTAATAGCGTTATAGTTTGAAGCGCTTTGGAGCATGATGCCAAACCCGTTGTTTGCTGTTATGTGGTTTCCAGTTATGTTATTGTTTGAAGAATAATCATAAATTTCGACGCCGGACCCGTTTTCTGTTATGTTGTTTCCAGAAACGATGTTATAGTCGGAAGTGCGTGCGAGTCCGATGCCAAGCCTTTCGTTTGCTGCCATATTGTTGTCAGAAATGCTGTTATAGTTGGAAGACGCGTAGAGCTGGATGCCATACTCGTTGTTTGTTATGTTGTTTCCAGATACTCTGTTGTTTGAAGAATAGCCGAGTCGGATGCCAGATTCGTTGTTTGCTGTTATGTGGTTTTCAGAAATGCTGTTGTTGTCAGAAAAATCGACCAGGATACCATTCTCATTGTTTGTTATGATGTTTGCAGAAATAGTGTTGTTATATGAAAAATAGAGCCAGATGCCATTCCTGAACCATTTGATTTTTGTATTCTTGATTGTTACGTTGCTTATTCCCCACAGGTCTATCCCCGTTCCGCTTCCAGTGCCCTGAAGGAAGTAGCCTGCCCCGTCAACCACAATGTTATTTCTCTCCACAACAATCTCATCATAAACGTTGTCAGTGAATGTGAAAGTAACATTGTCAACACTAGAAATAGGTGCTGTATCAGGGTCAACGCTTCCATCAGCCCTAATGTAAACAGGACCAGGTTCGTAGTGGGCGGTTAAGGTGATCCTTGTATTCATAGTGACTGTTCTTGACCGACTGGTATTTCCATCACTCCATTGGTTCCAATAGTATCTTGTATCTCCAACAGTATGAATCTCGGGCATTATGAAACTAACTGAGGTATTTTCACTGTAGATTCCTGACCAAGGAGTTGTACGAGATACACCATCAACAGTAAATGCTACTCCAGTGGGTGAACCATAGATTGTGAGAGTGAAATCTGGCAGAACAGTGACTGTAACAGTGTCAGTATTCCAGTTGCCAGCGTGGTCAGACACATTTAGTGTCACCTCGAAGTCGCCAACGTTGTCGAATGTATACTCGGGCCGCATACCTGTCAAGGTCTGTGGCGTAATGTCTGTGAAAGTCCATACAAAGCTTTTGATTGCCACGTCATCAATGGATTTGCTGCCGTCGAAAGTGACAGTCGTTCCGAAACCAACTGTCAGGTCAGGTCCTGCATCAGCCACAGGAGATTCTACATCACCCCAAGGACTCATGAGTGGATAGTTGTCTTGATTATCTGCATCAATAACGTATGGCGTATCTCCGATTCCGTCACTTCCTGTTTCATTCTGATATGGACCACTACAGATGTCTACACCAGTATAGTCGCTCCAGAAGTTTCCACCAGAAGGATAGCCGTCATCCCAAATATCTTTGTTTAAGAACTCACAGAACACTTGTTTAGTATTATCCACGAAGTTATTATAGTAAATGAAGTTGTTTGAAGAATCGAAGAGATAGATGCCGTAGTCGTTGTTTGTTAAGTTGTTTCCAGAAATCGTGTTGTTTAAAGACCAACAGAGGGTAATGCCATACTCGTTGTTTCTTATGTTGTTCGCAGAAATATTATTGTTAGAAGAGTCATCGAGTCCGATGCCACACCCGTTGTTTGTTATGTTGTTTCCAGAAATGATGTTGTAGTTGGAAGACCAGTAGAGCCCGATGCCATTCCAGCCGTTGTTTGTTATGTTGTTTCCAGAAATAGTGTTGTTTGAAGACTCGTAGAGATAGACGCCGTAGTAGAATGCTTTGATTTTCATATTCTTGATTGTCACGTTTGTTTCTGACAGGGTTATTCCTTTTCCGCTTCTCGTTCCTTGAAGAGTATAGCCTGCCCCGTCAACCACAATGTTATTCTTCTTCACAACAATGGAATCATGAATGTTGTCAGTGAAGGTGTAGGTCACATGGTCAACACTGGAAATAGGTGCCGTATCAGGGTCAACACTTCCATCAGCCCTAATGTAAATGGTTTCACTGGCCTTAACTGGATGAATGTTAAACGCCAATGCTAACATGCCTACAAACAAAAGTATCAGAACCATTCCAATAAACGCTTTAAACTTTATTTCAACTCCCCCTTCCCCAACATATTAAAGTGCCAGCACCGATTTAAAATTTATGTAACAGTCTTCTACAGCAGTTTAATACGGACTCAAGACTCTGAAACCTTAAACCAAAAACCCCAACCCGCCTGCATGTCCGCATAGAGGAAGATTGCTCGTCACCATTAAAGGTCCAAACATTAACAAGCAGAGTACTAAGTTTCAGCTCGATTGGTGTGAAAACAACCTACGTGATTAGCGGGTAAATCTCATTTGTCACATATTCTAAATACTTTTCTTTCTCTGTTGAATTGAATATCGTTACTGAAGCGTCTCTAGTCACACCAACCACATACCCATACTTCTTCGACCTCGCAACAATATACCACAAGTCACCATGCTTACCATAATCCTCAAAAAGCGAAGTGTTCACCAAGTCCGGTCCATAAAGCGAAAGCTTATTCACGTTCGGAATATCCACATTATCGAAAAACGTGATCTTCGTGTCTTCAGGATTCTCAAGATGAAACTCCCTCAAAGTCTCAGGCGGAATTCTAGCTTCAACTATGCCGCCTACTTTCTCGAAGAGAATTTCGCTCAGCTTATTGGCTATAAAATTGGCTAAGCGTTTCTTCTCAACTATAGTCAGAAACGTTGTTTCTTCATGTTCGGCAAAGCTGAAAACCGCTTCAACAGTTCGTGGCAATGGCATGACCTTGCCTCTGTGAAAAACGTGCATTGCATAGTCATGGGAGTAGACTCCTCTAAGCATGTTTTCTTTTGGCAGAAGCCCCACAACCTCAGTGACAAGCTCAAACTTGTAGTCACCCTCCTCATAACTCTCTTCAGTACGATGTCCTTCAAGCATAGACGCTGTATCAGCTAGCGAAAGCGGTTCAACAAGCCTAAAGACTTTACCAGCAACAACCATAACCTAAACACCTAGCTTTTCAGTATGCGGTTTTCACTTAAGAGATTTAAGTCTCCTCTTCTTTTCAGCCGTTTTCCTATCTGTTTCTTCCATGTCTCTGACCATTTTCAAAAACAATCGATCATTTCTCCACAGTATCAATTGATCCTCTATAGCCTTTTCATGGGCATCATCTCTCTCAAATCCCTTAGCCCGGTAATATATCTCCCTAAGCTCATGGAAGACTATGTACTTCGCGTACGGCTTCCACTTTTCAGAAATCCATATCTCATTAAGCGGAACAGCAAGTTCCTTTGCTGCATTGGTCGTAATCGGCCTATCTTCACACATGACATTATACGTTGCGTTGTAGTCTTCTATAATTTCATGCGGAACATAGACGATTTTGTAAGCGTAATTACTCAGAATCTTCTCCGTTTCTTCAAGCAGAATCTTCTTTGCGGATTTCATGCAACTGCCATCCTTAGATTGAAAAACGAAACAACGCCCTTTTAAACATGCACCTAGTCTAATTGTTTTGAAAAGTTGCAAAACTATGGGATTTCCGGCAGGCACTTGGAGATATCTCCGCAACCCTTTTTTCCTCAAAAGCCTTCTACTACGCGACTGATCTCATTTTTTCTGAACAATGTAGTCAATGTATGCTTGAACTAAACGTTTACCGTGTGTTTTCTTGTCTATGATTCTTTTCTCTTTGTGGATTATCTCGAAATTACTGAAGTATTTGTCAGGTTCATCATCTTCATGTTTGGAGAACCTTGGGTTCCCGAGAAAAGGTTTGCAGAATGGTCCTTTGTCAGGTTCATCGACTGATACGAAATTAACGAAGCACAACCCACTTGGCTTCAGTACTCTCTCAATCTCCTTCATTGAAATCGCAATATCTTTCTTTGTCATAAAGAAGATTGCATTAAAGGAATAGACGAAGCTAAAAGATCCGCTTCTGAATGAGAGATAACGCATGTCTCCTTTCAGTATGTTTAGCTTCATGTTATGTTCTTTGCAGAATTTCTTTGCCTGCTTAAAGGGATCCTCAGAGACTTCTACTCCAAACGTTTCGTATCCATATTCGTAGAATAGCTGAAGAGGAGGGTCATCACCACCGGCCCCACAGTCCAGAACTGTCTTATCAAGTGGGTTATCGTTACAGTATCTTAGGAATTTGTAGAGAGGAGTTGCCCAAATCACCTTTCTCATTCTCTATCCCAGGTTTTCGATAAGCATTATGTTAGTTTTTATGACTTGTGGAAGAAACAAGATCTCAACCGCAAATCTTCAAAGTACTTCTTGAACTTCTCTAAATCACAATCCACAACAATTTTCATAAGCTTGACCTGCTTTGTATTATGATTAAGCTTAAAGCTTAAGTAAAGACTCTCTAACCGAGATAAGCATAGTTGAGGTCGTTATATGGAACCAAAGATTCTTGAAAAAGAAAAGATCGTTCTGGTTGGAATGGTCTTTTATGGGGACCCTTTTAAGAACCAAGCTGGCTGGTCTCAAGAGAATGAGATAGGGAAACTGTGGAAGAGGTTTGTAGCTAGGGAAAAGACGATTAAGAACAGGGTAGGAAATGGAGGATACGAAGTACACATTGAACCAGAGGAATATGAGGAAACAAAGAATTACTATGTGTTTGTTGGAGTTGAAGTAGAGAAGATTGAAAACCTACCTCTTGAAATGTTCACAAAGATTCTTCCTGCTACAAAATATGCTGTGTTTACACTGAAGGGAAGGGAAATCACTTCCAACTGGCAAGACAAAATCTACAAAGAATGGCTCCCACAGTCAGGATATGAAGAAGCCCACAAATTCACCATAGAATATTATGATGACCGATTTAAAGGAATTGATAACACAGAATCAGAACTTGACATCTATGTGCCAATAAAACAAGCTAGTTAACGAATCAGAGAAATATATCTCCGATTCTTGCACCATTGTCTCTGTTGATTCCGAAATCCAAATCTTCTAACATTTACGGATAGGTTATGCTTAATTAATCATCTCTGCTAAAAGACGAGAATCTGAGTTTTTATGGCTTGTGGAAGAAACTTCGATCTCATAGAAACCTATTGATCTCGCTAGCTCTCGCGTGCACTATTGGTTGGTTAGTATGTTTTCAGCTTCTTTCAGCATCTTAATCACTGGAAGATGATATGGACATTTTTTCTCACACTCACCACATTCAGTGCAGCTGTCTACTCTTGAACGGAGCTTCGGATAATGCTGTCTAGTCCACTTCTTTACGTCGTAGAATCTATAATAGACATCCCACTTCAGAATCCTTGGAATCTCAACACCATCCGGACATGGAACACACAGCCCACAATCCCGACAAAATGGTTCAGATGGAAATTCTCCACATCTATAGGCTGACTTCTCTTCATCAGTGAGGCCGCTGAAATCTCCTCCAACCTTAGCAAGATAGTCAATTTGCTCGATAGAGCGTACTCCTGCCGCAACCGTATCCACCTCATGAGCCAACACAAACCTTAGTGCACGCTCCGCTCTCTCCATACCATCCCTTCCAAAATGAGAAACAAACTCCGATCGGTCAGGCCAGTCCTCCTCAGGCTTGCCCAAAAATCGGACGCCCCACTGCGGATAAGTGAGCGGAGCCCCGCATCCTCCTAACGCCTTCATGATAACAACGCCCACATCCAATTCGTTGGCCAAAGGAATCAACTCCTCAGTGGCTCTTCTATCCATAACGTTCAAAGGCACCAGAACAGTATCAAACTTTCCTGTTTTGACAGCCTTTGACAGAACATAAGGGTTGTGACCACTAATTCCAATAAAATCAATTTTCCCTTGAGCCTTGGCTTCCTCAAGCGCCTTCAACGAACCTTCAGAACCCATAGTCTTCTTAAGAAGCTCCTCACTATCAATGCCATGAAGCTGAACAATGTCTATCCGATCCGTCTGCAAATTCCTGAGACTCTGCTTCAACCCAGCCCTAGCAGCAGCCTCTCTAGTTCTCTGATGAGTCTTAGTTGCCAGAACTACCTCATCTCTCACGTCCTTCAACGCTGCACCCATCTTCTCTTCGCTGTCACCATAACCTCTGGCAGTGTCAAAGTAATTGATGCCCTTTTCATAGGCATACCCTACAACAATTTCAGCTTGGCTCCGAGACAGAGCTATGATAGGTATGCCTCCAAACCCGACAACCGAAACATCCAAGCCTGTTCTTCCAAGTCTTCTTTTCTGCATTCTTATTCTGCAAACTTTGGCACTAGATCATATAAAAAGCTGTCTTTTTCGGGAAGATATGGCGATGTAAAGCGCTCTCTCTAAACGCTACAATACAGTTTCATTTAAAAGGTCACATTTACCATTCTTGAATATCTATAAGTTCTCAGCCTAATTGCTTTAATAAGAGACTTTTTACTCTATTACTACGCTAAAGAGGCAACTACGTCAATGCTGATTCAAGAAGTAATCCTGGAAAACTTCATGAGCTACGAATATGCTAGGGTACCGTTTAAATCAGGCGTAAACGTAGTTTGCGGACCAAACGGCTCAGGAAAATCCTCACTTTTATTAGCCATTTCTCTGGCTTTGGGGCAGTCTTATACTGAGCGTTCTAGAAAATTGAGCGATTTGATACGTTGGGGAAGAGACCAAGCACGTGTAACGCTAGTTCTAGACAACGCAAAGAGAGGCAACCGCAGACCCGTTGCCAAATTCAACAAAGACCAGATTTTCCTCACACGTGGGTTAAGGCTGGACGGCAAATACTGGTTTGAGCTTGAAAATAGAGCAGCCACAAAGGCCGAAGTTGAAAGACTTTTAGCCAGACTGGGCGTCGACCCTGACAACATGCTTATCATCATGCATCAAAACATGGTTGAACAATTCACCGTGCTTTCTACACAAGAAAAGTTGCGCATGGTTGAGGCTGCCGTCGGACTTGAATCCTACCGCAAGAACGTGCTGAAGGCCCAAAAAAAGCTAACACGAATATCAAGCCAAGAAAGTTCAGTAGGAAAACTCCTAGAATCAGCTGAACAGACACTCAACTACTGGAGGGAACAATACGACAGATACCAAGAGAAAAAGCAGTTGCAAACCAAACGGAGATTCTTGGAGAGGGAACTCGCTTGGGCAGAAGCCGTAAGAAGAGAAGACATAGTTAAAGAGCTGGAAGCAGAGAGGAAAAAAGAACAAGTCGTTCTAAATCAGATTGAAGACGAAACCAAAGAGGTAACAGATCAGCTTCAAATCGAGCAAAACCAGCTTGAAAAACTGAAGGATGAATGGAAAAATCTTTTTGACGCCCGTTTAACCTTTGAACGTGAAAAAGCCAAAAGCGACTCAACAATCTCCATATATGAAGAGCTGCTAAAAGAAACGTCAATGCTAGAGAATGCAATTCAACGCGGAAACCCAACTCCTTTGACAATCCAAGGCTTTGAGGAAACTCTTTCAGAACGATTTAAACTCTTAAAAAGCGAAAATCTAAAGGAGCTGATACAAGACTTCAATCAGCAACTTTCAAAACTGAACAACAAAATAAACAAAAACAAAGAAACAATGGAAATTTTAGAAGAAGACGTTGAAAAAGTTCGAAGTCAAGTCCTGGACAACAGAATTAGGTTAGCGTTGCTTCAATATCGTGAAGAAAACGTAAAAGCTGAGCTCAAAAGATCGGAAAGAGAACTGAGAGACGCAAAAACCTACTTGGATGAAACAGTTAAAAAAGCAGAGCAAACAGGACCCAGAATCGCGGTGATAAAAAGTGTTAGTGAAATTCTTGACGAAATTAGAGTTACAGACGGACATTTAGTAGCCCTTTCAGACGTTTCTGAAGACATAGAACGCATGTACGAATCTTATTCAAAGCTTTATTTGGAGTTGAAGGAGAAGGCAAGACTGGTTGCTGAAAACCGCGAGAAAACACTGGAAGAAGTCAAAACAAGAATGCAGGCTTGGCGAATAGTAATCCGAAGCCTTCTAGACCGCGTAAACCTGCAGTATCAAAAGATCATTGGACAAGCCCAAGCCCTCGGAGAGGTCAGACTCGTCAATGAACAAGACATAGAGGCTGCAGGACTGGGAATTCTCGTAGGCTTCAAAGGCAGCAAACCAGTTCCACTCAACGCTTACACACAGAGCGGTGGAGAAAGAACAACAGCAACCATAAGCTTTCTACTCGCTTTACAGCAACATGTCCGTTCTCCGTTCCGCGCTGTTGACGAATACGACATCCACATGGACCCGAAAAACCGTGAAATAATCGCAAAAATGCTCGTTTCAACAGTTAAGAACGAAAACGCCCAGTACGTTGTTCTTACACCCAGCCAGATAACATTCACGAAGGAAGAAGTCAACATAATCACGGTGCAAAACATCGAAGGAAAATCGATAATCAGAGAGATTGCCTAATGCCATCGAAAAGAACGCGCACAAAACTCGGAAGAGAAAAGCTTCAAAGAATAATTGAAATGTGCGAGTCTGTGGAAGGACGTTCCCTGGATCCATTCCTCATGAATGTTGACGAAGTCATAAGCGTGATTAAGGAGTATTTCCCAGAATGGGAACTACCAGAAGACCTATGTTTAGATGCTGAAACCATCCATCGCTTAGCCTCAGTCATAAAGCTTCAAAGCGAGTGGGTCAAACATCGTTCAACATCACTTTACACTGACCCCTTTCTTTTAGAGGAGAAACTCACCCGCCTAGGCAAAGAAGACATCGTTAACATTTTCCTGAAAGCTTGGCATCCAACAGTTGAATTGGAACAGATTTCGCTTCACAGCCTAGCAGAGGCAATCAAATATTGGAAAAGCCTGCTACCGTTAAATGAAAGATGGAAACAGCTCTTCCCTGAGGAAATCGAAGGTGGTCTTGCAACAAGAGAAGAGCTGATAAAGCAGAGAATCTTGCGAGACAAGGCGTTCTCAGAAGAACTTGAGGATTTTTGGCACAAACTAAAGAGAGAAGTTGATGAGAAGGGTGAAAACGGCAAAATTCAATACTGGAACTTCATCGGCGCAGAAACCTATGACGAAACCGTTGAAAAAGCCTTCATGACAAGTTTCCTGGTCACATACGGCTACGCAACACTGGAAATCCACCCATTGGAGGAAGAAATCTTCGTCAAACCCTACGAAAAACCCTTGACAAAAATCGGAGAAAAGCAGTTGGTTTCAATACCCATAGCAATCACAGCCGAAGACTGGATGAAATGGAAAAGAGGCGAGCTAAGTGAGTAGAAGAAAAGCCTACTACTCGAACAAAATCAAAAGAGCGGTTCATCTGCTCTTCTACCGAAGACACAGAAAACCCGGAGTAAAGGGATGGGAGCTTCGTCAAGCCTTAGGCTCAGACTACCCAAAAGTCCTCAAAGTTCTAAACAAACATCTAAAAGCTCTCGATCTGCAGGTAAAAACGGTTTTTGAAGGAGAGAAACCACCTGAAAAACCAACTCTGGACAAGTTGAACAAAGCAAGATTCTGCATAACATTAAGAGGGGAACTAACACCCAAAGAAGCCAAGATGATAGGTTGGCGAATCGACGACCTCGCAGGACTAGCAACAACAATCGCCTACATAATATCCAAAAGAGGAAAGGCAACGCGAAAAGAAGTTGAAGAACTATTACGAAACAAGCTTCCAGGATGGAAGGTTGGAATAAACGTGGATAGGTACATTCGTTATGGGTATTTAGTGCAGGACGAAAATGAGCAATTATATCTTGATTGGAGAACCCACACTGAAGTTGATCAGAAAGCACTCATCGACCTCGTCTTGAGCACGGAAACCTGAACACGGTCTATCTTCTTATTTTATGATAGATGATTGATATAATGTCGATAACGATTATTGCCACGAGAACGAGCAATGGACTGCCTAAAAACGTATCCACAAAAGCTTCTTCTTGCGCATTGACGGAATTGATAAGCAAAAGCAAAAGAAATAGAGCAAACAATAATAATCTGATTTTCTTCATGTTCCTATTCTCTCAAAAGATCAGGTTATGCTTACATTTTCTATTTCAAAGTATCTCTTAGCCAAAAAACGCAGGCGTTCAGCGTTCCTACCATTCTTCCCTATGGCAACGCCCTTATCCCTTGGATTAACCGTTACAACAGCCATTGTTTTCCCGTTAGGTCTCTCCGTTATGCGAACCTCCTTAACCATCGCTGGTTTCAAAGCGTTCTTAATGAATTGTGCGGGTTTTTCTGAATACTCGATTATTTCATGTTTTTTACCTGTCATTTTTTCCAACGTGTGTATGTTTCTTCCACTTCTTCCAATGGCCATCCCTATCTCACCTTCCTTGACAACAAAAATTACACGGCTCTGTTCCTCATTAACTATGCAATCTTTAACATTCGCCCCAGTTATGCTCTCAAACAATGATATATACCGCATTTCCTTACTTGTGAACTTTATTCCACTCGTCATTCAGCTCCTCCGTAAGACTCCTCTGGCTCCGCCCTTTCCATTAACCTAAGAATTTCTGAATCACCGGGCTCTTTTATACTTAACGCTGAAACAATAAAGGGCTTGCCGCATACAGCAGCTAAGTCTATAGATGAACCCTTATAGATGATCAGTGGAACATTTGAAAGCTTACAATAGTATTCTATGTCTTCACATGTGTTTTTGGGACAGTTGGCCGCCGAAATTATCAGTTTGGCTTTTCCCGTTTTTGCGTTCTGTATGGTGGATTTCGCGCCGAAAGACACTTTGCCTGTTTTTACAGCTGTTCCAATCGCCTTATCCACGTCTATCACTTGTTTTCCCTCTTCAATTGAGATGTCGACATATATAGTTCAACTAGTCCCGTACCAATTGGTATGGATTGCCCTACTATTACGTTTTCGGTTACACCATCCAATGAGTCGCTTTCACCCCTCACAGAAGCATCAACAATGTTTGGAACCGTTATCTCAAAAGCAGCTCTAGCCAAAACGCTTGATTTCTTACCACTTATTCCATGCCTACCTATCTGCTGCGGATCACCTGTAGATGTCATAATATCCGCCACAAGCATCACGTGACGGACGTCAACATCTAAACCTTGCTCCTCCAAAACGTTTTCAGCCTCATATATTAAAGCGTTCCGAGCAGCTTCTATTCCAAGAGTCTTAGCTATTTCGTGAACGTTATTTGTGGTCGTTCGTGAGGCCTCTACTGCAGAAATGTCCAGAACTTTAGGGAGGTTCGACCCGTCTGTTCTTATGACCCATTCTCCGCTTTCTTCTGTGACTAACACACGCTTTATCTGGGGCACACCTTTAATGTGGAAGGAGAAAACCTTAGGAAGTAACTTTTTGAGGTTTTCAGTTTTTTCCGGTTTTATGTGCACTCGATTGCCTCTTGCCTTTATGGTACAATTTGGTATCCCTAACAGATCCTTCAATTCTTTGAGTGTTACTCTTCTATCTTCCATCATTGTTTTGCTGAGTTCCACTAGTATTTCTTCTCTTATGGGGTCTTCATAGATCGCTTGTGCTAGGTCTTCCATCGTCGTGTGGATTATGTTGCGGGCGATTTCTGTTGCGGCTTCCTTGCTTTTCCTATATTTTTTAGTTAGGTATATCGTCATGATAGGGGTAGAAGGTATTCTTCTTGCGTCAACAATTTCTATCAGCCTTGGCAGTCCCAGGGTTACGTTTTGCTCCCGAACTCCTGCGTAGTGGAATGTCCTCAGGGTCATCTGTGTGCCAGGTTCACCAATTGACTGAGCTGCAACTATGCCCACTGCTTCACCTGGTTCCATTAAAGCGCGTTTATAATGCTCAGCAGTTAATTTTATTGCTTTTTCTACACCAACCTTAGTTAGTCTTGCTTTTGCCAAAGCCTGCTTAAGCTCCTTAATGAGCAAAGGTGTGAGTTGGTCTTCAAATTCTTTTAAGCGTTTTTTAATGTATTCAGGTGATGCTTGCGTGTCCTTTTTCATTGCGATTTTTATCTGTTCAATTAGTCGGCTTACGTTCACGGCTTTTCCATGGTCGCTTTTGGCTGGGTCGACACCATCCTCACCATATTTGAATTGGACTATATCCCCAGCTGAGGTCCTAACCGTGCCATCATATTCCAAGCGTAGATGCTCCAATGCGTTAATCAATCTTCTCTGCATGTAACCACTTTGCTGTGTCCTAACAGCTGTGTCGACCAGGCCTTCTCTGCCACCCATGGAATGGAAGAAAAATTCAACTGAATCAAGCCCTTTTTGATATGGCGAATAAACGAAACCTCTTGCCTTTGGGCTTGGATCACCGGGCTTGAAGTGGGGCAATGCCCGGTCTCGATATCCACGCATTATCCTTTTTCCACGCACTGCTTGTTGTCCAACACACGCGCTCATCTGTCCAATGTTCAGATTTGATCCTCTAGCGCCAGTTCGTGTCATTACTATGCCTGAATTTTCAATGGTGAAGTCCTCGTCAGCTATTTTTCCAGATTGGTCCCTTGCTTTTGCTAATTCGTTCATCACGTATATTTCAAATGAATCTTCGATGGTTTGTCCCGGAAGCCTTTGCAAGGTGCCTTTGCGGTATTTATCTATCAGTTCTTTTATTCTCTTCTCAATTTTTTCCATGGTTCTTCCTATTCTGTTTTCGGCATTTGGGGACAAAACCAGCTCGTCATATGAGTATGTGAAACCTCGCATAGTTATGAAGAGCTTCAACATGCGGGTTATCTTGTTTAGGAATTCGCGTCCAGCTTCTGATCCATAGTCCTTTATTATCCTATGGAGGAGGGTTTCCGACTGTTCAGCACCTATTGAGCGTCTATCTATGACGCCGCTTATGAGTTCACCGTTCTTGACTACAACATATGCGTCGTATGGGCAGTCTTCTTTCAGACATTTGTCGCATCCGTGACAGATGTGCGCCTTCAAAACGTAGTTTAAATCTTTGGGCAAAAACAGGCTGAAAATCTGTTTGCCACTCCATAATGGTTGAGGCGTTTTGATTTTCGGTTTTGGTGATTGTCCTTCATATCCCGTCGCTATCAATAACTTGCTGACCTCATTCCTTGTTAGATAATTTGATTTTCTCGTGAACAGGTATGAGGCTGTTATAAAGTCTCGAATTGCGCCTATTATTGGGCCTCCAAATCTTGGTGATAATATTTGATCCTGAACCTGCATCAGTAGGCGAGCTTCTGTTTGTGCTTCTTGGCTTTGAGGTATGTGAAGGTTCATTTCATCTCCGTCGAAGTCGGCGTTATAGGGCGGACAAACACAAAGGTGCAACCGGAACGTTTTATACGGTAGAACGCACACACAATGGGCCATAATCGACATGCGGTGAAGTGAAGGCTGACGGTTGAATATGGCTGTGTCGCCTTTTTTGAGATGCCTTTCCACAATAAAGCCTGGCTCTAAAGCCTCCGCAACTTTTTCTCTGTCAACAACAAATTCAAGTCTTATACGTTTACCATCAGGTCTAATAATGTAAAGTGCGCCAGGATATTCTTCAGGTCCATTAACTACGAATTTACGCATTTCTTCGATGTTCCAATCCGTGATCTTTTCAGGCACTGATAACCGCATTGCAATATCAAGCGGAACTCCAACCTCGTTTATGTCTAGGCTTGGATCAGGAGAAATCACTGTTCGTGCTGAAAAATCAACCCTTTTCCCTGAAAGGTTGCTTCTGAATCTTCCTTCTTTTCCCTTCAATCTTTGGCAGAGCGTCTTTAATGCTCTGCCTGAACGATGCCTTGCCGGAGGAATTCCTGAAGCTTCGTTATTGAAGTATGTTGTTACGTGATACTGGAGAAGCTCTGACAAGTCTTGAATTATAAGCGTGGGTGCTCCAGCATCCATGTTTTCCTTTAGCCTTTGATTAATGCGAATTATGTCCACCAGTTTGTGGGTTAGGTCGTCTTCTGAGCGTATACCCGATTCTAACGTAATTGACGGACGGACATAGACTGGTGGAACTGGTAAAACCTGTAGAACCATCCATTCGGGATGTGCAGCTTTCGGATTAAAACCTAGAAGTTCAAGATCTTCATCTGGTATGCGCTCCAGTCTTTCTCGAACCATGCTTGGCGTCAACGGTTGCGAACCGCTCTCAGGGATTACCTCATTAAACTTTGTTGGCTTCTCAAAAGTTATTTTGTATTGGATTGCTCCACAGTGGGGACACTGTTTCCCTCGTATATCTCTTATTATTGTTTTGTAGACTTCGTTCGGAACCAAACCTAAGAGCTTGTTTGCCCTATCAATTCTAGTTTGAGCTTTATCTATTATGCTATCTGAAAGCAATATGCGTCCACAGTTTCGACATGTTGCCCTTAGGAGCTTGTATATGATTTTCGTGAATGCAATGTGCGTTATTGGGACAGCCAGCTCAATGTGGCCGAAATGACCTGGACAGCGGATAGCCGTATTACCGCATGTTTTGCACCTTTGCCTCGGTTCAAGGGTTCCAAGCCTACCATCCATCAATCCAGCTGTTATGGGTGCTCCATCTTCATCATAGGTGTCCGGTGTTTGGATTTCCACAACTGAGAGTTTACGTATATCCTGTGGTGAAAGCAAACCGAAACCAATTTCGTCAACAACTTTATGGACTATTTCTTCTAAAGCCATGCTAAGCTTTCTCCTCAAGCTTTAGTGTGGGCGCTACACAAAGGCTCATCAATTCCTGCAAGAGAAGCTTGAAAGCGTAAGAGACTACCACCGGGGAGATTCTGGCTTTTTCTCCACAGAGTCTACATATGTATTTTCTCTGTCTCATGTCATAATAGGCTATGTAGCCACAGTTTTCACAGATATATAATGTGTATTTGTCTGATTCTTCTAGCAATCTGTCTCGGAGCAACATTGCTGCTCCATGCCCTATCAAGCAGTCACGTTCCATTTCGCCGAATCGTAGACCTCCACCTCTGGCTCGACCCTCTGTGGGCTGTCTTGTCAGCATTTGTACCTGTCCTCTGGCCCTAGCGTGAATTTTATCAGCAACCATGTGGTGCAGTTTCTGGTAGTACACTACTCCAATAAATAGGTCTGCAACGAATTTCTCGCCCGTCATGCCATTGTAGAAAACCTCTCTGCCCGTGTGGCTGAACCCCAATTTAGTTAAGGCTTTTCTGACGTTCGGAGCCTTTTCGTTTGAGAATGGTGTTCCGTCAACAGGTGTTCCTCTCATGGCAGCGACTTTTCCAGCCATTGACTCGATGAAATGCCCTATGGTCATTCTTGAAGGAATGGCGTGAGGATTGATTATTATGTCTGGAACTACGCCGTCTTCCGTGAAGGGCATATCCTCTTGTGGAACGATTAACCCAATAACCCCTTTTTGTCCGTGACGAGAGGCAAACTTATCTCCAAGCTCTGGGATGCGTTGATCACGAACTTTAACCTTAACCAGTTTGCTGCCTTCCCTAGATTGGGTTACAAAAACTGTGTCAACGATTCCCTTTTCGGATGGCCGCATATCCACCGACGTGTCACGCATTGAGGGACCTCTGACCTCAAACTCTTTGTATTCTTCAAGGAATCTTGGGGGGCTTGTTCTGCCGATAAGCACGTCTCCGCCTGAAACTTTTGATTCTAAGCTTATTACTCCATCTGACTCAAGAAGTCTGTAGTATTGTTCTCCTCTGTATCCACGCATTCCTGGTTCAGGAATGAGGAATTTATCTCTTAATCCGCCTAGGTATTGGCGGCATTCACCCTCATATATTCTGTAGAAGTTTGAGCGGGCTAGGCCTCTTTCTATGGAGGCTTTGTTGAAGATTAGGGCGTCTTCCATGTTGTATCCTTCAAAGGAAAGTACCGCTACTACACAGTTCTGTCCTGACGGGCGGAGTTTGTAGCCTATTGTGTCCATTAACGCGGTTTCTACTAAGGGTATTTGTGGGTAGTGTAAAATGTGTGACCTTGAGTCTGCACGTTGTTCAAAGTTTGTTGCGTAAATGCCTAGTGCTTGCTTTGCCATTGCAGCTTGATATGAGTTTCGTGGTGACTGGTTATGTTCGGCGTAAGGGATTGTTGAAGCGCAGATTCCAAGGATTATGTATGTTGCAATTTCCATATGTGTGCGTTCTGAGGTTACCTCTTCAAGGCTCACGGCAATATAGGCGTTTTCCTCTTCTTCAGCATCTAGATATTCAATTATGCCATCTTTGACAAGGTCATCCCAAGACCATTCTCCAGAAGCCATCTTATCAACATGTTCTGGTTGAAGTTTTAGTATGCCATTATCAACTATTATGAGGGGCCGTCTGACTCTACCTTGATCACAGTTAACATATACTTCTTCTCTCTTACCATGGATTTTTGAGAAATAGGCTATGTTGACTTCTGTTGAGATTTCACCTTTTCTTCGTCTTTCTCTGAACTCTTGCATTAATTCTTCTGGGGAGGTGCAGTATCCGATTATGTTTCCGTCAACAAAGACCTTTGCTCCTGAAAGCTTTAAGGTTTCGTTTGTTTCATATGCAGGTATTACACCCATGTTGTAGAGTGTCTGCTTTATTTTCTCAGGGTTTACGCCTACTGAGATGCATGCGGATAAGGCTAGGTTTTTGACTAGTCCACAGTTTGAGCCTTCTGGTGTTTCGTTTGGGCATAGGCGACCCCAGTGAGTTGGGTGTAGGTCTCTTGCTTCGAAGTTTGGTTGACTTCTGCTTAGTGGCGATTGTAGTCTGCGTAGGTGGCTTAAGGTTGAAATGTGGTTTGTTCTATCTAGAAGTTGGGTTACACCGACTCTTCCTCTTCCCCAGTTGCCTGTTGCAAGGGCATGCTGAAGCCTCTCGGTTATTATTCCTGGGCGGACTGCTGCAGAAACGGTTATTATTGGTCCCTTTACGCCTATGCGTTCAAGCTGGTATTTCATGTCTCTGCAGAGGTTTCTGAAGGCTATTCTGAATAGGTCTGCGAGTAACGGACCTGCAAGTCTTAGTCTTTTATTTTTGAAATGGTCTTTATCATCTGTTTTTCTTCTTCCAAGTTTCAGTTCGATTACTCTGCATGCCATTTCGCCTAAGAACAATGCTTTATCTCTTCTGTTTTCGCTTGTTCTGCCAATGTGTGGCAGGAAGTTTCTATCCATCACCGTTTCGGCTTTCTGCATGCGGTATTCTTCAACTTGGCCGTGGGCGACGCGGTTTCCAATGAAGAGGATTGCGTCTCTTGATGTGTCTACGCCTATGGCCTTGTCAAATGAGGATTCCAACAGCCTTTGTGTCTCTTCTTCTAGCGAAACTGTTTCAGCTATCTCTTTATCTGATTCTGAGCCTAAAGCACGCATTAAAATTACGAACGGGATTAGTGTGGGTACGCCGGGCAGTGAGACATATATAGCTCCGTCTGACTTGAGCTTCAGTTCTATCCTTGCTCTGAAGCCAACTGTTGTAGAGAATATCTTTGCTTGGTATACCGGTTTTACTCCTTTTTCGTCTATGTCCACTATTATGCGGTTTGGAGCCAAGTCTTCCATAGCCACTATTGCTCGTTCTGAACCGTTTACTATGAAGTAGCCGCCTCGGTCACTTGGGTCTTCTCCACAAGCTATTAGCTCTTCTCTTAAGAGTTGTGATAGGAAGCATAATTTTGACTTCAGCATTACGGGGATGTTTCCGATGTAAACGAGTTCTGTGTCTTGTTCCCTGTCGTCTATTACTGGGGTCATCTCAAGGGCTATTGGCGCGGCATACGTTAGACTGCGGAGCCTTGCTTCCATGGGCAGGATTTCGTGTTTCGTGCCGTCGACCTCTGTAACGTATGGGCTGGTAATCCTTGTGTGTGGATCTATTATCCAGACTTGTCCCAACTTCACCTTGTATGGGCATTCTGGAACATCTATTGAAATCTCACTGACTTCATCTATCACTTCTTGTATGCCGTGGTCTATGAACTCGTTGTAGGAGTCTAAATGTTGGCGGACTAGGCCTTTCTCCTTGAAGAATGCTTTTAGCAGGAGATGTGTTTCATCCTTTGATACTTCAGCCAATCTTAACCATCTCCCGCAATTTTACACTTAAACATATATGAGTGATATTGTTTGATGCGGGTTTTTTCAAACTTTTAGTTTCCTCCAACTTGAAAAATTGGTTTTCGAGCTTCGAAAGGGCTAAAAACGTAACTGCACACTTTCTAATAAACTTTACCATTCAAAAATACTTACATGTTTGTGTTTGGTTCGATTTGAATTCAGAGTTAGTATGTGACCTTTCAAGGGTGCTTGAAATTCAGTCGTTGATGCCATCTTAAGTGACGTAGGCTTCAAGTCTTTCCTTTTTCTTCTTCGTCTTCCTTCTTGCTTTTAATCCACGTTCGGCTCCTAATTTAGTTGCTTCAATGTCAAACTCGATGAACGAACGGGCAAACTCGGACAACCTTTTGTTCATGTTTCTTAGGTCATCTTGCGAAAATTTGACCATTATGTCAGGATTGTTTACCCATTGCTTCCAACCTACTAAACTTCTTTCCAAGGCACCTAGTAATATACGCACACATCTCACCAATTCTAAGCGATCTTTCTTCTCGGCTCTTTCCAGATTTTTTATCTGATCCAGAACCTTTTCCGAAACTTGAATCCACTTTTCAGCCAAAGGCTCAATCTCCCATTTTTTCAGCTGGTCCATCCAGAAGGAGTCGTTTGATATAAGGCTTAATGGCTCAGGATCGCCAAAACATCAAACCCATTGTTATAGCAAGAGTTGCGATTATCGCTTCACAGATCCACACTCTTGTCTTGTGAGACACCTCTGAACTGTCCCTGATTGGCGAACAGTTATTCTTCACTCTCCTTCACCTTCACAAACTTCTTTTTCCTCTTGCGGGACCAACTTGTGTATCGCTTGAATACGACTACTAAACCCTTCGCTCTTAAGTTGCTAACAGCTCCCATCATTCTGGGATCAGGCAAATTCTTAGGTTGAATCTCTCCCGCCTCTTTGATGATGTTATACGTTTTCCTTTCCGACTCAGATAAATCCTCTAAAGCCACTCGACAAGATCCTCCTTTACATGCTGCTTCAACTGAAGTGCGCCATCTTCACCGATATCAAACCCTACTATTTCTTGCAGTTTTCAATCCCACGAGTTTTCTTAGCTTTGAGAGGCGGGGTTCAATTTTGCTCACTTCTGAACGGTCAACAAGAAAACATAATCCCTTTACGCTTCTTGAGCCACAAGTATGCCTTTGCGAACACTTGACGACGCATTGCTTTTCATCTCGACTGACGTGAACAATACGGGCTTTACCGCCGCAGACAGGACATAAAACATAATCACCAACATCAATCATTTTTGTCTCACTTCAAAAGATTAAGTAGCCTTCAACCATACATTTCCCGTGGAGGCTCTCCAATGATTTCTCTAATTCGCTTTAAGATTTCTTCTGAAGGCTTTTTAGGTACAGGGCTTGACTCAACATATCCCTTTGTCACAGCTTCGTCGATGACTTTGATTGTATATCCAATCTTAAGCGCCAAGTACACAGGAACCGTTCCTTTCATTGTAACCATGTGTAGTAGCAGCTGATACAGCTTCGTCAAGTTGGGAGGTACGCATTTCAGTGTCCCAAACCATGTTTCAAGGAACTTTAAGCCTTTGACTTTTAACACTAAATATCGTTTTTGATAACGTGGGAATTGTCTCCGCATTGTGATCGTACATGATAGGTCGGGGACTAAAAAGATTTTCGATTTAGATGAAAAAAAGTAAATCTTTTAAATCATTCTGAGAATTATATTAACGAGAATGGATAACATGAGTAGAGTCTTAGGCACCTTCAAAAGTCCAAAGGCTGTTGATGCAAAGAAAGCATTGTTTCCCTTTCAGACAGTAAGGTGTAGATCGAAAGTGGTGTGGAGGTGTAGATGTTAAATGAGTCTGGAATTGAAGGCGGAGTTAGTTATGGCGATCAGAAATTACGAGTGTGAAGAAAGACGAAGAAGGGATGAAGGGATAGACTTCACTGCTTCCGATGCTGAGTCAGATGGCAAAATATTACTGCGCGTTATAAAGGAGTCAAAGACAAGTTCTGGCATTGTTGGTATAGACGCTGTCAGGGACATGGTTGAGACCATGAAGCATGAGGATTATGAGAAAGGAGTTCTGATCAGCAAGAGATTCTCAAAAGCAGCAGAGAGGGAAATGGACCAGAGAGGCATCCAGATGGTATCAGAGGAATTCACACCCTTGTTTAAACCGCAGGAACTCTATCTGACAATACGTGATTACATTGATGATTTATGTCAAACCAAGTGTGGTTACATTCCCAAAAACGAGTCTGATTGTAAGGGCAAAGATTCCAATGGTCATTACTCTTGCAAGATCAGGGTAATCAGCGATAACGCCGCATTCCATTTTGAACGTGGTTGGACAAGATTTCTGGAAAACGACCTCACGCAGCTTCTAGCAGTACACAACTCTATGAATAGTCAAAGTAATTAGGAGATGTTGAAAAATTGCTTCAAGAACCATCCGGATCTTAGTGGTTGGTAATATAAAGACACTTTTTACAGCCAACTTTTGCTCGCTCTCCCGTTGATGACCTAGATTACGGGACGGATCAGTTTTGTCGGGGAAAGGAGATTTTGATAGATGATGCGGAATGAGAAGAACTTTTGAAGGAGTTCTGCTTTTTCGTCAAAAATCTAATGCGTTTCATCAGTTTTTGTAAAAAACCCTTTTTTGGGATTTTGAAGAAGTCTTCGTCAAACATCGGCTCAAACTCAGGATGATCCTTTTTCAATTTATCAATCGCATCTTTGAGACATTGATCTCTTGATAAGCCCTTTGCTATACCTTTTCTTCGGTAGGCAACATAATAGAATCTTAGTTTTGTTTTGAGTTGACCTCTTAGACCCTTTAGGAATATATTTTACTTCAAACTTTATGATTTTGTTTATCATTTCCTTGTTCATGGCTATTTCTCCTTAATTTAAGACGTGAAACCAGCGCACCATAGGCGTGTCTTAATAATGTGAGCGCGCAACGGCTTTATGGAATCTGCTTATCAAACGCTAGCTACGTCACGGATTTTCTATCGGTGTGTGATTGACAGTTTCCCGCAATTGGATTTTTGGTTTCTCTATGTTAAGATTGATGCCTAGGGAAGCTTTTCTTGGTCAACCTGATATTTTATTGAAAGAAAAGCAAGGCACTCACGGACTGGTATTTTGTTTTGCGTTTTTTCTAGTCTTTCGTCAGCGTTATTTCTATTGTTGAAACCATTCTCGTTCTGTTCTCGCCTTCTCTCGCTGGCATTTCCTCGGTTCCTATCGCGATTTTGCTTACTTTTAAGTCTTTAATGAAGCGTCTTCTAGTTATCTCGGCTACGTCAACAGCCGTTGTTATTGCTCGTACTCGGGCTTTCAAGGTTATTTCTCAGCATTGGATGCCGATAGGCTTGTGATGACAGCTAGAACATAATTCATCGGTGGTTTTCCACCAATGAACACCGTGTTTTGAGCAACTCGCTGCTTCCGCGGTGCTTCCGTGGTCTTTTCTTCTTTAACAGTTTCTTCCGCTGGTTTCTTTTCTTTTTTTTCTTCCGTCGTTTTCTCTTTTTCTGTCATATTATTCCCCCTTTTATGCCTTCTCTGCATCCTGAGCATAAGGTGGATTGAATGAATTTAAAAGGATTTTCGATTCAAATGAAAAATAGCAAATCTTATATAGCAATTCTTAGAAATACGGTGCCAAGGTAAAAGGTGAAAACGTTGACTACACCACAACCATCTACTTCAAAGCTAGAAATTAGCTTAGATGCAGATTTAATGAGAAAGCTAAAGACAAAAGCGGACACAGCGAACAAAACACCGTCAGAAATCGTTGCAGAACTTCTTAGAGAGAAATTGAGACAGTAAGCTTGGAGATTCCTACACTGCAATTCCTTTATTTCCCCTTTTTTAGGAGGTCGCATTATGAAGAACTGTAAGCGTGACTCTTCCATTGAAGATCAAACACTTGAGGAAAGAAAAGCTTTAATTCTTATGAAACTGAGAGATTATAAACTGATAAAACGCGAGGAGCAAGAGGATACTATCAAGTTTATCGTTAAACTTCATAAGGGAAAAAGGGCAGTTATTTTGTGCATGCCGAACCGAAAAGTAGTAGGGGTAGCCTTTGTTAGAAACCTGAAAAAGTCTATGAACGAAATTGGAGTCGAAGAAGGAGTTATAGTTGCTAACGTACGATACACTTGGGCAGCTAGAAGAGAGGCAAAGAAGTACGGTATTGAGTTAATCCCGAGGGTTTTTCCATCCTTCAACATTTTCAAACACAAGTTGATACCAAAACACGAAATTCTTCCACCTAAACAAGCAAAAGACCTTTTAGAAAAGTATCATATAGAGCCATATCAACTTCCCCAAATCAGAGCGGCAGATATCGCTGTAATTGCAATAGGTGCAAAGCCCGGGGAGATCATTAAGATTACGAGAAAAAGCCCAACAGCTGGAAAACACGTTGCATACAGATTAGTGGTTATGGATCCAAAAGAAAAGATTAAATTCTAGACAATTAGAACGTGAATATTGAAATGTCAAAAGGAGACTGGCGTGAACGGAGTAAACGCGGCTATTTCATCAGCAAGTCTCCCGAATATAAATCGTTGCTGAAAGACGAGAGCGTCAGAAAATGGACTATGAATTTGAGAAAGAAAGCAGGATGGAGAACAACTATTCCCAGTTTTCTCAGAACCTTATATAAGTTTGCAAAATACTCAGGCAAGAGCCCGAACGAGTTGATTGCCATTGGGTCAACTGCTAGAAAAATTGAGCCGCGAGAAGAACTGACTTCCGCAACTCCTGCAATCACAAAGCTTGTGCGAGATTTCATAAATGAACTATTAGATTCTGGCAAGCGAGAAAGAGCAAGACACGTAAGGACCTGTCTGAAATCTTTTTTTAAAGCGAATGGCATCTCTCTAGAATTTGAACGCATTCCCAGACAAGCAAAAAAAGAAGAGGTTGTTCTTAGCAAAGATCAAGTCTACGCTATGGCTGACTACACTGGTTCTCTTCGAAACCGAGCTATAATACTATGCATGTATCAAAGTGGACTTGGAATAACTTCATTAAGGAATCTCAATTATGGGCACATCAAAAATCAGCTTGAAAGAAGGAGAGTTCCCATAAGAATTCGTATTACATCTCATATTAGTAAAAGAGCTTCGCTGGTGCCGTTTTACGCTTTTCTTGGGGCTGAGGTCTACGATGCTTTGAGAGCATATGTTGCCGAAAGAAAAAGAAAAATCCAGAAAATGAGGGAAAAGGGAGCTGATGTGAAAGAATTAACGAACAACAGTCCCTTATTTGCTTCTGAAGGAAAAAACGTGCCTTTTGGAGACAGAATGGCTGTTTCAAGCGTCTGGCGTGTTATCAAACACTCGGCAGAACGGACGGGCTTACAAAGGGAAAAAATTCAACCTAATTCCGTGAGAAAAGCATTTGAAGCAGAGTTAGATAAATCGATTTTGGGCTTGGAAACAAAGAGATACCTTATGGGAAATCCCGTTCAAGCTATGAAATACAACATCAATGAAGTTGAAGGAAAGTATATGGCTTGCAACTTCAGCAGATCAGAACTCAGCGAACTGGCGATTGTTGAAGAGTTTGTGAAATCACTTGGAATAAAAAAGCTTAAAGCAAAAATACGGAAAACCCTAGCACTGCACCCACAGATGACAGAAATGGAAGCCGTAAGATTCATTGTTCGTGAAGAATTTGCATCGAATCCCAAAATAAACTGAAAACTAGCTAATCTTTTCTTCACTGATTAGCGCGCGCAATCTTAACAGAAAAATGGGGTTTGCGGGAGATATCTCCAGGTGTCCTACTGTATTCAGAATTAAGAGTTGTTGATCATAACAATTATGCGTTAGAGAGAACAAGGAATAGAGGGTTCAGTGATAACGTTGAAAAATAGATTGGTAGCTCTGGTAGTTGTTGTGTTTCTGACTTCAGTTGCTGCCAGTCTAGACTTCAGTGCTAAGGGACAGATTTTTCTGGAATATGAAACGTATGTGCATACCTATCTGAACTCGGGGATATTTGGGAACTGGACTTATATGGAGAAGCCTATGTTTCCAGTGTTTTTGAACGATTCTGAGGTGCAAATAGGCTATAACTGGAGTGTGGTGTGTCCGCTTAGGGCGAATCATAGCTATCATGTTTATTGTTATGGTGAATGGATAGATTGGGACTGGGAGCCTCAAACTGACTATGATGTTTATGTTTATGATCCCTTTGGCGAGATGGAAGGTTATCACACGGAGTCCGCTGGTTTTCCTGAGCATTTGGGAACTAGTGTGGACGAAGCCTTTTTTGTTCCGAGATTTTCGGGGAACTATACGTTTGTTGTTGAAAATGATCCTAGGGAAAGTAACGGCTCTGAACAAGCAACGTTTATGACGATTGAGACCGTTGAATGCAACGTTTGGCATGACCATTACGTTAAAGGGAAAGAAAATGAGCTGCCTGTTCTCGAGACGAGCTGGGCTTACGAGTTTGTGACTGAAAGTCAACACATTGAAGTCTTGGTTAGGGTTCCGGAAAATTTGGATATGTATGAGGCCAGGCTTTACTTGATGGCTAACCCGCAAGAAGATATGGGAAGTATTTTGAATGATGTTCCGTTGGCTTGGGAGCCCGGGCTTTACGGTGAAAGAGACGACATGTTTGGTGGCTATAACCTGGAAAGCAGAGAATATAGGGGCTTGGCCTATGCGAGTTGTGAGTTTCACGGTGAAGACATGTTTGTGAATTTCACTTCGCCGTATCCTGGGAAGAGCCTCTATCATCTGGTTCTCATAGGTGAAGTGGGCTCTGGAACGATAGAGTTTGTGGTTAAGACGGAATTTGGGAATGCTTGTCTAAAACCTTCGATTGTTCCTGGGCGAGTGTATCCGCTTAATGATACTGTTGTTGCTTACGTTTCGAACTCAACGGATCTAAAGAATGTAACTTTACAGTTTTCAACTGATGGTTGGAAAAACGTAACCGCTTTAGACATGGAAATTTCGAACAAGAGAACTTGCAGGACAGTTATCCCAGGGCAAGCTGCTGGCACATTTGTCAGTTACAAGGTTGAAGCCAGCGATGTCTTGGAAAACGTTCTTGTTGCCTATGGTAACTATTCTGTAAAGCATCCTTCAGTGCTGAACTTAACAATGATTAGTGAAGCCGTTTATTTGGGTGAGAACATAACCGTTAGAGGTGATCTAACTCCAGCTGCTGAAGGACTTCCCGTAGCTGTCTATTTCACCTCTGCAAACGAGAGCAAACAAATAACATGCTATACGTTTGGGAATGGTACTTTTGCGGCAAGCTTTAAACCTGAAACCCTTGAAACTTGGAAGGTCCAGGCGAAATTTAGTGAAGATGAGTTTCGATATGAGAGTTTAAGTTTCCAGTTAACGATAAGAGTTGAGGAAGCTCCTTTTTGGGTGAAATATTCTCTTTACATAGGCGGGGGAATAGGCGGAATAGCCGTTATAGGCGTGATAGTCTACTGGAGGAAGTCAAGAGGATAAAGCTGTTGCTCTCTGTGCGTCTAGACCCCCCTTATATATAGGTTGAATGATGTTTTGAAGTGTGTTTTAGAACTTGGGGTTTGAGAATTGGTGGCTACGTATGTATTGCAATCCAGTTTGTTGTAATGGCGTAGCTGTAGGCTTTTTTCCTTAGTTTTCCTCTTGTTAACATCGAAAATAACTTGAAGGGGCTAAGCGCGCGGTCTAGCACATTAAGTGTATTAGTGTGGAACAGATATACGAAAAGGCTTATTAAGTATTACGATGTCTGATATGCTTCGCAAAATCTACATGTGGAATATATGGAGGAAGATTTGTATGCATAGAAAGGCGCAACAGAAAAAGCGCGGTATAGAGATTAACACGGGGGCTGTGAGAGTGCTAAGGGCGTTGAGAGAAGAAGAAGCCTTCTATTTTCACGTAGCCGTCGGGAAACCAACCGGAGAAAACGCCAAAAGTCTTTCTGACTTCTCTGAAAAGATAAAATCTATCGAGTTGGAAAGCTTAGCGTTTCATCTTCAAAGAAAAGACTTCCAAAACTGGATTAAGAAAACTCTTGGCGATCCTAAACTTGCCAGAAGAATTGGGAAAATACGTCCTTCACATGATGATAACCTTAGAAGAAAAATGTGTACAACCATTGAAAATCGCATCAAAGAATTAAGAGAAGCACCCTTAACATTATCATCAAGCAGAAATTTCGTTGTCGCCTCCGGGAGTCCCACATCATAGAAGTTATGACGGAAGGAAATTCTTTTGTTTTCATATGATAGTTACCTTTGATTCATAAATGTAATAAAAGAAGTTTTCAAACTCAGAACTGGAGGACCAATAATGAAGAAAATTCTCAGGAAACAAAAGTCCGCCTATGCTCTTAGTTTAATGCTTTGTTTCATGGGGATAACTGCTCTTCTTGCGACACTGTGGAGAACGTGGCCAACGGTTTCTTCGGCTGAAAATCCCTTTTCAACTTACTCGACACTTCTCTGGACTGAAAAGCTGAATCTTATTCCAAGTCTAGAATTCAAACTAATATATCTCGTTATATTAGGAGATGTAATGCTCATTTCGGGAGTGGTGATATGGGCACTAAGCCGAGAATGGTTTTTTCTTCCTGGAGAAATTGTGTGGTTTCAATGCACTTTCTGCAAAAAGAAATGGAGAGCGAGCGGAGATAAAGCACTCGTGCACTGCCCTCATTGCCGACAACTAGTCCATCCGAAAATGGTTAAGAAGTGAGCTCTCACTTTGATATCGCGC
>Ga0209636_10000413_pt1 | contig 41076 bp, 39 predicted proteins | sample DeeMarSWOR152_54_FD_187464 | JGI IMG/M metagenome (GOLD analysis project Ga0209636, IMG submission 187464) | Marine sediment microbial communities from White Oak River estuary, North Carolina - WOR-1-52-54 (SPAdes) (version 2) | ecosystem: Environmental > Aquatic > Marine > Intertidal zone >... | reverse complement strand
CTCCTGTACCAGATTCCCCCCCTGGAGTCAATCCATTTCAACTGAGATGTTGGGCGTTCATTACTCACATAAAGACCAGAAAAACCAATGAGGTCATAATCTGTTCCTTTCTATGTAAGCCATGACATCGAATTTGGATTTGCAGCCCCCATAACTCATGTAGCGGATTTTACCGAAAATCGGCCGCTCCGGCCAGGCCCGATCGTGGACGCCCCCTGTACACCAGGCGATGCCGGTATACCCGTTCGTGTCTCGACCATCGAGCTCATAGCGATCGTTGAGATAGATGGCAATCCGTAATGCCTCCTCCGGGGATTCCATCCACTCCAGGATCTTCTTCCCCCAGTACATTCTCATATACCCGTGCATTTTCCCCGTTCGGGCCATCTCCCTCTGAGCGGCATTCCACAGGTCGTCATGGGTGTTGGCAAGCTCAAAGTCCTCCAGGGAATAGATGTGGGTCCTGCGGTCTTTCCGGTGATCATTCAAGGTCTTTTTCGCCCACTGGGGAAAGCTCTCAAAACTATCATATTGAACATTGTAAAAACAGAAGTTATCCGAAAGCTCGCGCCTCACGATGAGCTCCTCCAAGAATGCCTCTCGCGACTCCTTATCGGCATCATGTCCCATTACTTCGAGGGCGATTCTCTGTGCGGAAATATGACCGAAATGGAGGTAGGGCGAAAGATTTGACTGGGCATCTTCCGTGGGATCATTCCTCCCCTCCTGATATGAAGCTAGCTTTTTGGCTATGAATTCCCGCAGGACCTTCTGTGCTGCGTGCTCCCCTGGTATAATCCAATCCATTTCTGAAACGGTCCGATCCACGCGGAGCGTTTTCTTGACCTCGCTCCAATCGATTTTTCCCGTCCTTTCCCTCCATGAAATTGGGTGTTTCTCGAGCCGTGGAAAATCTTCCAAGAACTCCGGTAATGCTCTTCTAATCTTCGGTCGCAGCGTGTATGCCCCGTATTCTTGCTTCGGTGAGGCAATCCAGCACGGGACGATATTCCGCGCGTCCACTTCGTAAAAGGGCAGGTCAATCGCGTCTTTCACGCTCTCCTTCCATTCCCTTTTTATGTGGAGTGGATCAAAATCGGTAACCAGTGCCCCCACCCCATATTTCTTGACAAATCTTGGTATCTCTGATCCTGGCGAGCCCCTGAGCAAAAAGAATGAAATATTCTTCTCTGCCAAGTTTCTCTCCATTTCTTGTAGGCCCCTGAGCATAAAGCCGTACTGTCTCATGGTCGCATCGAGGAATTTTGGCACCAGGCAAAAGACGACGGCCAACGGAACCCTGTCCACCAGTGCCAGCTCCCGAGCAGCTAGTAATGCCCAGTTGTCCTCCATGCGTTGATCCCGACTCATCCAGTAAACGACCGGTCCAGCTCTTTTATCCCCCTCTTTGAGGATTCTCACCCTTTTTCGATGTACCATGGTTCCTCGACAGGCCTTCTTCCGATTTTGCCCTGGCAGACGATATATCCTGCCACGATGTCTGGTCAGCCCGCCTCTTACTATACCATAATTCAGGATCTAGGTCCCAAGAAGGCCTTCCTTGGAGGAGCTTTGAGACCGAGAGGAAAGTTTTATCCCTGAGCGTAAACTGTTGGGAAGGTGGAAAACCATCGAGGGGTGAACAGGAAGGACTACAACATCTCATTAAGTAAAGCCGAGAATCTGACGTCTTAGAAGTCTTTATGAAAGACCGGGGAGAAAAGGCCTGCTTCCTCCCCGTCACTTCACATGCGAGATCACTCAATCAGTTATTCACTTCATCATCTTAAATATCAGAGTGGCTATCGTCTTTCTCTCTTCAGGGGCTGCAATATCTTACATTTCCTTGAGTAACTCCTCTTCCTTGGTTGCGGGACACACTTTCTGCGCGAGAAAGTCCCCTATCTTCACGCCCAGTTTTTGAATTATCTCGTCGGATACCCCGAACTTTCGGGCCTCACCGATTGCCTCTTTTAACGTTGCCCTCCACGTATCCCAGTCTTTGACGAAATCCATCGCACTCAAGCACTGAAACCGTTCCATCGCTTTTCCTCCTTTTATCCAAGGATTGGCCGGGAGGACCCGGCAACATCCCCGGGACCTCCCTACCACCTTCCCCCGGCCATGGCCCCCTGAAGCTGCCGCCACAACGAATAAATTGCGATTTTTTTACAGCTTTTCAGGTGCACAGAGATTCTTCTCACTCACTGCAGTTCGGCCACAGTTCTTACATACATAATTGGGATCTCGCACGAGCCTTTTGTACTCTTCCATATTCGTTTGTACGTAGCCGATATTCTGGAGGAGACACAAATGTTGTTCATGCTCCGGGTGAGGCATCTTGATTTCGGCCATTCTCAATCACCTCCTCTCCTTTCGTACTGGTTTGAATACAACTCCTCTTGTGTAAGCTGGGACTTAATTTTCCCTTCATCGTAATTGTAACCGTATGCGCTCTTTCTCGTGTATCTATAACCATGGCGTTGAGATTTATTTCATTTCTGCCATAATCTCCTCAACTTCTTCCGCTCCCTCCCGATAAAAATCCTCTTCGTCGGGAGCAAGCTCCTTTAACAATCTGAGAAATTCTCCTGCATGAACTCGTTCCTCATTGGCGATGTCAACCAGGACTTGCTTTGCCAACTTATTTTCGGTTGATTCTGCCAGCTGTATGTAAAGTTGAACTGCCTCATATTCGGCACTGACCATATACCGTATCGCACGTATCAATTCTTCATGGGTTACCTTTCGATCTAGCGCCAATCCGGAAAAAGCATTAGCAAATTCAGGCATAGCTCTCCTCCCTTTAAGAACAATTTACGTTTCCCTCTGAGTATGGAATGTGCAACCGGGAACGATCTACTTCCAATTTTTCCAGTTTTCTCAACAGATGGCTTTTGCGGACGCAATGAATGGCCTGAACCATGTGGCGAAAAAACCGAACCTCAAAATCATTTTCCCTCCATTATTCGCGGCATCCCGCGGCCAGGGAACAATGCTCCCTAGCCGCGGCTGATTTGCCTCAATTAGACAACACGACGGTGTCGATAACGTGGATTACCCCATTGCTGCAGGCGATATCCGTCTTGATGACTTTCGCACTGTCTACCATGACCGTACCGTATTCAACTTTGATGGTCAGGCTCTGTCCGTTGACGGTTTTGGCCAAATCCAACTTCACGACGTCTTCGGCCATCACCTTTCCCGGGACCACGTGATACGTCAGGATACCCTGCAGTTTGGCCTTGTTCTCAGGCTTGAGCAAATCATCCAGTGTGCCCGGAGATAATTTGGCGAACGCATCATCAGTGGGTGCGAACACCGTAAAAGGCCCCTCCCCTTTGAGGGTCTCCACCAGGTCAGCGGCCTTGACGGCAGCAACCAGGGTGTTGAATGACCCCGCCTCGACGGCGGTGTCGACGATGTCTTTTTTCATGCCGTGGTAACTCCCGGCAATCAAAGAAGACACCATCCCGAAGATGAGCGCGACTGAGAGAATAAAGATCTTCTTGTTCATGACTAACCTCCTTGAATTAGGTATTGTTATATTAACCGTAACGAATAGTGATTTGAAGAAGAAATAGGGTGAACCCAGTATTTTAGGCGAGGAAATACCGTATTTTGGCAAGGAAATCGCAGAATAAAAGCTCTGTCATCCAGATTTTAGGCTGAAGTGGAAACGAGATCTTGATTTTTGTCTCCCCCTTTGGATAGGCTTTCTTCTATGAAGGACTACATGAAATAACCCTAAAAAAGGGAGAGAAAAACGTATAAACTCTGAATAGGGAGGTGACGAAAATGGCACAGCTCAAACTTGGGGATATGGCTCCCAATTTCGAACTCGATGATCAGAACGGCAAGAAGGTGAAGCTCTCAGATTTTAAGGGGCGAAAACTCCTCCTCTATCTCTATCCAAAGGCAAACACGCCAGGGTGCACCACCCAGGCGTGCAGTGTCAGGGATGCTTCGAACGATTTCTCCGCTCTTGGCACAGCAGCCATCGGAATCAGTCCCGACACCCCCCAACAGCAGAAGAAGTTCGATGAGAAATATAGCCTCGGTTTTCCCCTCTTATCCGATGCGGACCATGCAGTTGCCGACGCTTATGGTGTGTGGGGCGAAAAATCCATGTATGGGAAGAAATACGAGGGGATCATTCGTTCGTCGTTTTTAATTGATGAGGACGGCAAAATTCTCCAGCCCTGGTATAAGGTAAGCCCCAAAGACACCGTGCCCAAAGCACGTGACGCTCTTTAGGCCGAACCGGAAAAACATGTATCAAGAGAGGGATTGATTATGAATGAAAAAGAACGCCTTAACGCTTTAGAGGTCGCTCTCAACAACGAGACGAGAGAGCGAGAATTCTATCTCAATAATGCCGAGAGGACCAAGAACCCCTTCGGCAAGAAAATGTTCCAGCAGATAGGAACCGAGGAACTGGAACACTATGAGCGATTAAAACAACTTCATGAGAAGTGGGAAAACCAGGAAAAGTGGCCCGAAACGGTTCCACTCAAGGTGAAGGATACCGTCGTCAAAGACATCCTCGTTGACCTTGTACAGAAAGTGACGGAGATGCCCGCAGGTGACGACGATGACCTCGAGGCGGTGCGGACGGCCATCGATTTCGAGGCCAAGGGAGCGAAGTACTACGCCGATCTTCGAGATACGGTGTACGACCCAAGGGAGAAGGAGTTCTTCGACCTACTTTCGAGGATTGAGAACGAGCACTATCTGTCCCTCAAGGATACGGAGGAGTACCTGACTGATCCCGCTTCGTGGTACCGTAAGATCGAGCACCACGGCTTTGATGGAGCACCATAATCTCTCCGAACAGAGGAACAGAAGCTAATGGTTATGGAGACAACCATCAAACTAGGAATCAGCTCCTGTTTGCTGGGTGAGCGAGTTCGATGGAATGGCACTCATAAGCTGGATCGGTTTCTCACCGAAACCCTGGGTAGATTTGTCGAATATATCCCTGTGTGCCCCGAGGTGGAATGTGGTTTCGATGTTCCTCGAGAACCCCTCCGGCAGGTGGGCGACCCCAATTCACCCCGTCTCATTACCTCACGCACGAAAATAGATTATACGGGCCGCATGACCCTATGGGCGCGCAAACGGGTCATCGAGTTGGAGAAGGAGGAACTCTGCGGATTTATTTTTAAGAGCCGATCGCCCAGCAGCGGCATGGAGCGGGTCAAGGTGTACAATGAAAACGGCATCCCCGTGAAAAAGGGGGTGGGGATATTCGCCAGGGCATTTATGGAACATTTCCCTCTCATCCCGGTTGAGGAGGACGGTCGGCTTCATGATCTGAAGCTCCGCGAAAATTTCATCGAGCGGATCTTTGCCTTCAAACGGTGGCGTGAGGCCTTGACCGAGAAGCAAAGCCGGGGTGAGCTCGTCGGCTTTCATACCAACCATAAGATGTTAATCCTCTCCCACAGCCCCGGGTATCACCGGTTAATGGGGAAGCTGGTGGCCAGGGCCAAGGAGATCCCATTGAAAGAGCTCTATGCGCAATACCAGAGATTGCTAATGGAGGCCCTGCGTCTCAAATCCACACCCAAGAAGAACGCCAACGTCCTCACCCACATCTTGGGATACTTCAAGGAATACCTCTCTGTGGACGAAAAACAAGAGCTGCTCGAGATCATCAATCTCTATCGCTGGGGTACCGTTCCCCTTATCGTACCCATCACTCTTATCAATCATTACGTGTGCAAATACGATCAGCCTTACCTGAAGGAGCAGTACTATTTACATCCCCATCCTCTGGAACTCCAATTGCGAAACCACGTGTGAGGTGGAATAGGAGGTATATGATGAAAGGAAAACTCATCATCCTGGTCCTTGGCTTGGCCATTGTGGGCATGCTTACTCAAATCGCTGTGGCCGAAGAAGTCCCCAGAATGACAAAGGAGGAGCTCAAGACGATGCTCGATGATTCCGATGTGATCATCCTGGATGTACGCGCTGGCAGGGACTGGAAGGGGAGCGGAAGGAAAATGAAGAGCTCAATACGCGAAAATCCGAAACGCTTCAAATCCTGGGCTCATAAGTACCCAAAAGACAAAACGCTCGTCCTCTATTGTGCTTGACCGAACGAAGGTACCAGTGCCAGTTTGGCAGCGAAATTTTTGGGAGAGGGATATACCAAGGTCTACGCCCTCAGAGGAGGCTGGCGCGAATGGTCTGGTGCCGGTTATCCTACTGAACCCAAGTGATCGGATAGGTATTTCTCGGGCTCTCGGAGGTGATGATGAGCCTAACCCGCTCGCTCATCGGTCTTGGAGTATGGATTGGGGTGTGTTTCGGCGCAGCGCTTATCGGATCGATCTTTACGAACTCCTCGATTCCATCCTGGTATGGGGATTTAGCGAAGCCCTCTTGGACTCCGCCCAACTGGGTATTTGGCCCTGTCTGGTCGGCCTTGTATCTCATGATGGCGTTGGCAGCATGGTTGGTGTGGCGGCGAGGCGGTCTGACTGCCGCGTCCATACCCATTGCACTCTTCATGGTACAGCTAGGGCTTAACGTTGCGTGGTCGATTCTCTTTTTCGGGCTGCATATGCCGGGATTGGCTTTTGGGGAAGTCGTCGTTCTATGGTTCGCTATCCTGGCGACAACGATCGCTTTTTGGCGGTCAACTCCAGTAGCAGGCTACTTGCTGCTGCCATACCTCATCTGGGTGGCCTTTGCGGCGGGGCTTAACTTCGCACTATGGCGGATGAACGCATGAGGCGTTAGCTGACATAAACAGATTCCAACTACGAAAAGGAGGAGAAAGATGAACTGGAAGGAGTATTTCGAGAAGACCACTGGGAAGGGATTTTTGGCTACCGCAGGGCGCACCGGTGAGGTCGACATCGCCATATACTCCCGCCCACACGTAATGGAGGACGGCACGTTGGCATTCGGCATGACCGACCGGCTTACCCATGCCAACCTCGGGGAAAATCCCAACGCTGTCTATGCGTTCAACGAGAACGGATATAAGGGAGTACGCCTGTACCTGGAAAAGGCGAGGGAAGAGACCGAGGGACCCCTCCTCCAGGAGATTCGCAAACGCGCCGACGAGGTGGTGTGCCCGGGAACCGGTGATGCCATTAAATACGTCGTGTATTTCCGCGTGACGAAAGACCTCCCGTTGGTGGGGACGTGATCCCACGACAACGCCATCACGGATAACGAGCTTTGGAAGATCGCGTTAAACAAGAAAGGGAGTCGATCCAATACCTCGAACTTGACGCCGAGCTATGGAAAACCCTGGATGGTCTCTCGGCTGAGGACATTTACCGGCGATCTCTTGCTTCCTATGATTCGCACTTGCGCTGTTACCAGGTCCAAGTCCTCAATGAGTCCTATCGGGTTTTTCCGCGAGACATAGCTATCCACATGGCCGAGGATAGAGAAGCCTTCCTCAGCATTGAGATCCGACTATTAAGCCTTCAGTAATTTGTTCAAGCAAAGGGACTTCCCCTTGTTGGAAATGGGTAACGGAAAAGGAGTTGAAAAACAGCGAGATGTTTTACCGTGGGGTCCTTCCCTGGAGATGTTCAAGAATCCCCTGGAGGAAAGATTCGTCCACCCACCCGACGATTTTTTCAAGGCGGGGCGATCCATAGGAGGACACACAGTCCACTGCGGTGACGTAGGAGTGACATTTCAGGCACTCCCTCGCATCTCGGTTCTCTTCATCTTATGGGCGGCAGACAATGAATTCCCCGCCAAGGTAAATATCCTCTTCGACCCCGCTATCGAAGATCACTTTGCCCTCGACACCATCTGGGGCCTCACAAGGGTGGCCACCTTCAAGCGCTTGGAGTTCTAAAATCCCCTAGTCCAGAGTGCCTTTGTGAACAAAATAGGGCGAATACCTCACCTCGGCCGAGGCTTGAATCACTTTTAACTTCATTCATACGCGGGAGGGAGCGTGGCAGCTGAAACAAGAGACTGTAGCTGGAACAGATGGTTTTCTCCGGGGTCGTGGAGGGGAGGCCAAACTCACTGCTATGATCCCGGAGGGATCTGATTTCTTCTCTCAGCTCAATCCCCTTGAGTCCCTTGCAGAACTGAACGAGCTCATAATATCATGAAAAACCTTGAGGTAATCTAAGAGATGGCGGATTGCTGAATAGTTAACCGCTACGTTCCTTTGTGCCCTCTCTGACATCGCCAAAGCTTTTTGGGGACCCTCAAAACATCTCAAAATCTCTCCCGCTGTCTCTTCAGAGGTATAGACTAAATTCCCCTTTTCATCCTTATATCCTACACCATATCCATAAAGGCCGTCTTCCTTGATTAAATGAGCTGGACCTCCTATACTTCCAACGATAACGGGTTTTTTCTTGCACATTGCTTCCAAAATAGTGAGGCCTAAGCCCTCTCTCAATGATTTCTGCAAGACAATGGTAGCTGCTCTCTGCAGGGAGTTTACCACTAAGGCATTCTCTATTACGGGAGTCGGCCCTAAATTTATTATGAAAATATGAGGAACCTCCCCCACTGTCCATACCACAGACTTTGGGATAAACATTCTCTTGCGCAGAGTCCTCTTCTTAGGGCTGAGATTACTTATTAGGTCCGACAAAATCTTCATTCCCTCAGGGTCATCTCTCGCCATATTTCCTGCATAAACAAGCTGCAAGTCCAAACCTTCCTTTAACAATGCACTTCGTGCACTCTCGAAAGCCTCCACCACCCCTTTCGGGTCCTTAAAGCGGTCAAAACGAGATATTTGGAGAATAATAGGCTTATCCCTATCTATGCCGAAGCTTTTGAGGACATAAGAAGGGAATTCAGAGGGTAATTCCATATTTTTGGGGGCCAAGAAGTTAATGCCTGCAGGAACCAAATAGATGGGAATTTTGCCTTTTAGTTCCTTTAAGACGAAATCTTCAAAATGGAATAGAGCGGCATCATATTCTTCAACAAATGGTAGGAGGAATTCTACGAATTCATCCCGAGGAAATGATAGATCAATATGAGCCCTCCATATCTTTTTCCTATCCAAGGAAGAAATGGCGGCGAGAGGTTGCGGGTCATGGCAAACTAAGATATCTCCCTTTATCCTCCCTTCCCTCGAGAGATTCTTAGCCATGTGATCGGATTCCTTCAAATAGATTTTTCTCATCTCGTTTGTAAGCACAGCTTCCGCGCCTTGTAAGGCATTATGGAGAGATTTTGTAACCCTGAAGAATTCAACGGAATTTCTGGGCTTTATGATTACGCGATTTGCTTTAATACCAACGCTGTTCATCAGGGGCACAAGCCAATCCAATATCTCTGCTACGCCGCCCCCATACCTTGCAGAGTTGAAGTGGGTAATCTCCAATCCCCTAAGCTCCCTCGCAAGACGATAGACCTCCTCTATCTGTTCTTCCGTCGGCTTTAGCTCTCTTGGTACGTTTGTAATGAAATCATCTAAGGTGAACTCCCTGGAAAGAGATTTTATTGATACATTTACCTTTTCCGTTAAGGCCTTTGAATCCGTGCACTCTCGTGGCACTCTAAAAATAAGAGGTAAGTTCTCCTTGTCAAACCGTAGTGCAGGGAGGAGCCCCAATTCCACAGCTAAGTTCTTATCTTCTATCCCATCCCCTCTCATTTCCCTAATTTTTTTGTCTATGTATTTCTCATCCCCGAACCCTCCGATCTTTGCTAACTTTGAGACAATTTCCCTTACAAACCAGCGTTGTTCAACCTTACTTTTCCCACCCAAAAATCCTATGGAAGGTATCCCTTTCCTTCCCCACGTACGATAGATTGCCCAAGAAGGAAATCCCAGAGGCAAAAAGTCGCCATCTACCCTAAAAATGACGGAGTACACCTCTAGAAGCCCGTGCAAAATTTCCCTGAAAACCTTAGATTTTCCTATTCTTTCCATGGAAAGCTCATCAACATTGGCCTCAAAAACCTCCCGAGCGGAAAGGGCCTCTTTTGACCTATGTCTCCTGAGAGAATTCGCCACTTTCTTGGAGAAATTCCCAGCTTGAGAGTAGAGTTGCCAGTCTTTAGCAAATATCTCCATCTCCACATTGAGCTTAGCAATTTGAGAGAGATAGAGAAGATAAGGATACTCCAGACCGGCAGCTTTTGGGTATTGCGTAACCAAGATTTTCCCACAGAGAATTCCGATATCAGATGGTTCTCCCCGTTGGTTTACCCATTGGGCGAAATTCTTATTATCCTGTATGATAAAGCCCTTTTCTCGAAAACCGAACCAATCAGGTTGGGCATCCTCGAGCCAATCCCACAATCTCTCATTAAATTCTCTCTCTTCGATGAAGGAAGCCAAGAGAAGGATATCACTGGGCTCATATTCTTTGAGCGAAGAGTATACGTTACTATAGCCAAACACCTCACAGAGACTATGGGGAGTATTTCCCTCCAAGAATTCAATGATTTTCTTTTCATGTAAAAAGAAGCATTTCTTTCGAGAGAATGGAAGGGACCTGAATACATTCTCGACCACCTTTCTCACTCCAGTTAGGGAATATACATTTCCCTTCAATACCTCTCGCAATTTTTCATCGGCCTCATGTGTACATCTTTCCATAAATTCAATTTGTTCCTCTGCTGGAAGAAATGCCGCACCTTTCCCCTGAACATACTCCATGAGATCTTCAAAAATCTTGTAGACCCTAATGACTCTTCCCTTCTTATCTACGACTTCCTTAGGCAGATTTAAGGGAACACCCGGCAAAAACTCCAACAAAACTCGTTCCATTGGAGCCATATAGAATAGCTTCCGTTCCCTCCAGTGTGCCTCGAATGATTCTGCTAAGTTCGTGAAATCCCTTATCTGAGCCTCCCTCAGCCTATCAGCTTCGAACCTCTTTGCGTCCCCCTCAAATTTCTCGACTTCCTTCACAAAAGTTGCCATTCGAGCCCTATTGAGAATGACCAATGTATCCAAAATGTCTGCCTTGGGTATCTCTTTCTGGAAGAAATAGGCCAAAAGTAAAATATAGACGCACTCCGCCCAATCAGAAGAAGAAAAATAGAATTCTTCCTCATCTTTGATTGATACATTTAACAATCTCTCATAAAGGGAGGAGGGGCAGAACTTTTTATATAAGTAGTCCCTATATCTTTGAAAATCTATCTTAAATCTTTCAATTTCGTACGATATGTCTAGGTCAATTTTAGAAGGTTGGAGGGAAGGCAGCTTACCATAAAAGGGTGGCTCGGTTTTTACCTTTTTACCCATCTCTAACCACCAACTTGATGTACGACCGATTTGATCCAACGTAGTCCTTAGTGCCTGTCTCAGCCTAACCGGAAATTCCCCTGGAGAGTGGAGCTTGAGTCTTGTTCCCAAATTCGCCTGGCAAATCTTTAAATCATTTGTTATCGCGGTAATGGTTAGGAAAATATCTATTCCATAATTCCCCACATCTGTCTCAGCAAAAACCTCTTTGTCTCGTAAAAACACGTCAAAGCATCTCTTATTTATTCCATAAACTCCTCCCATAGGCTCTTTTAAACGGTAACCGTAAAGGGAGACTAAGAGTGGAATAACCAAGTGGTCAGTTATTCTCTTGCCCTCCGGAGGTCTATTGAACACAGGGAGAACAAAATCATTGCCCAGTTCAATTGGCCTGTAAATTGAGTGTATCCAGTCGGGTTGGAGGCCATGCCTCCCTTTTCTGACGAAATCCGGCTCTAATAGAATCAAATCCGCTTTTAAGAATTCGCTAACCTCTATCAAAGCCCTCATTGTCCAGCCTTTTCCATCTACCTCCCTATCCAAGGTAAAAGAGTAGCCCTCTCTGTTTTGCTCCTTGAGGATTTCTCGTATTCCTCCGAGCATCCTTCTCCCTTCATGGGTACCTGCCAGGACAAAGGCTACGCTTTTACCAGGGTAAAATTCCCTGAGGCCCTCGTTGGCAATCTCTATTACTTTTGGCAAAGTCTCGGCCTGATCGGAAAACGGAATGCCTATGACGATCTCACTTCCTTTCAGTGGGGGAACCTTTTCTCGAACACGTTCTAAGATCTCTTGATACTTATATTCCTTCGTCATAGATGAGCCAATCCTTGGTAATATCCGCTCTCAAAGCGGCCTAAACACAATTCCTGCATTTTAAGAATGCACGAGATGTTCTCACAGTAAACGCTGCACTTACCAAACGTCAAAGGGGAAAAAGAGAAACCTGAGAGAGGAATCTGATATAAAAGCTTGTTGACCCGGTCACGAAAGCAACAATTATCTCTTACCTTTGTAAAAATACCAAATTCAGGAGGATATGTCGAGGACCAGACCCGTCCGGGCATTGTGACGCTATCGGTTTACTCTCCGGTGAAAGGCCGGCCCAGCCACCAGCCAACTGACGGTGAGAAAACCAGCTGCTACAAGGGCGCATGTCCACGGTGAGGAGAAGTAAGATTCTCCAGAGATGCCGAACCGCAGGAGCTCAACCACGTACGTCAATGGCGAAACCATGGCTACAGGTTTGACCCAGGCCGGTAAGGCCTCCACGGGCATGAAGACGCCACTGATAAACAGAATTGGAAATCGCAAGAAATTCATGAGAGTCATCGCCTCAAAGACTTCCCTAACCATCACCGGGGCGATGAGGCCCAGAAGTAAAAAGGCCCCCGCTCCCAAGAGAAGGCCGATACCATTATGCAAGCACATATTTGGATATTAGAAAATCCTTTGAAGTCCAGTTGAAAGGCCTTCAGGAAAAGATGAAACTCCATATACCTGACTTAAGACGAAGTCACCCTGTCTCCCAGGGACCTGTAAACGCAACTGACTGATCTTGAAAAACCCAAAACCTACTTTGTTGTTTCTTCCCGATAAACCTCAATGCAGAGCGGTGGGCAGGTGGTAACTGAAAGAATTTAGCGAAGATGGCAAAAAGGAGAAATTCAGGGGTAATAGGGCCAAAAAGAGGGCAAAATGGTAGGTTGATCCAGGAATAAGGTCGAAATCAACTGGGTGACTCACGTGGGTTCAGAAGGGATAGTACGCTCCCGGGGATCAAAATATTACCCTTCCCTTCTTCACGTCGTAAACCCCGGAAGGTGTAATCCTCACTTCGACGATGGAGGTGAACGATAGAAACCCCATCGTCCATATGGGGTCTTCCAAAGGGCAACCGAAATCCCTAAAAACCCCTTTCAGTTTCTCGACCTCCCGCGCCAATTCCTCCATGGGCAAAGGGGACATGATCCCCCCGATGGGGAGGCGTAACTCACATGCTATCCTTCCCCCACGAACCAAGACGATACCGCCTTTGATTCGGACGACACGATCCAAGGCAATGGTCATATCCCGGTCATCCCCCCCGATCACCATGAGGTGATGGGTGTCATGGGCGATGCTCGAAGCGATCGCCCCGATCCTGACCCCGAAACCCGATAGAAATCCAGAACCCCTCCGCTTACCATCCCTCTGGATCAAGACGATCTTCAGGACGTCCCTCGCTGGATCAGCCTGAATGGCCCCGTCCCTCACCGTTAGCTCGGCATCCCTCCTCGCGGTTACCGTCTTGTCCGCGATGTGGATCACGGGAACTCGAACTCGTTCTCTCCTTCGCGATGGCACCCGAAAGAGATCTTCGTCGGTCTTTCCCAGCGTGAATGGTCGAACACCCAAGCCGCTGACGGGAAGGGGAGATGGATCGACGGTCAACTTCCCCTCTCTGGCCACAATCCTCCCCCTCTCCATAACGAGCCTTGGAGTGGGCCTTCTCAAGTCCTCGACGATGGATATATCGGCGAAGCGAGAGGGCGCAATGCCCCCTAAATCAAAATCCAGACCGAAGTAGGTTGCCGGGTTGAGGGTGGCCATTCTGATGGCCTCTATGGGTTCGATGCCGTATTTGATGGCCTCGGAGACCACGTAATCCATGTATCCGCGGCTCACGAGATCCTCCGCGAAGATGCTATCGGTTGCGAGCATGACCCGACTGGAACGCATGGCCTGACATTCCTTCAGAGCGCTCGATAGGGTTTCAAGGTCTCTCCGGATTGACCCATGCCTCAACATCACGTACAAACCCAGCCTCACCCTGTTGAGGACATCCTCCGGCCTGATGGATTCATGGCATGAGGTGATGCCCCCATTGATGATGGCGTTGAGCTTATCGTAGGATGCTCCTACCGTATGCCCCTCAACCCTCTTTCCCACATTCCGTGCCAGGGTAATCTTGGAGAGCAACCTTCGATCTCCCTTAACAAGCCTCACAAAGGGGGTGACCTCACTGATGGCCAGTGCCGCTTCCTCCTCGAGCAGACCTGATAAATCCCTCAATGGGTAAAAATCCTTCCCCTCAATGTCCGGAAGGGGAGGCGAAACTGCGGGGAGTCCCACGAAGAACTTGAGGGGATAGGATCTGGAGTCTCGAATGATCCTTTTCCATCCCTTCAGTCCCAAGACATTGGCTAAGTCGTGGTTGTCCGCAAAAACGGCGGTTGTGCCGGTGACCACGACCTGATCCGAAAAGGAGGCCGGGTTATAGAGGAGATCGGTGTGCGTATGGGGATCGAAAAAACCAGGAATGACGTAATTCCCCTTCGCGTCCACCACCTTCGTTTCCCATCCAACCATCGTGTCCGAAGGGCCCACGTAAGCGATCCTTTCCCCCATTGTGGCCACATTACCCTCAATCACCTCTCCGGAATAGACGTTGACGATTCTCCCATTGGCGAGGTAGTAATCGGCCGCCCTGCGCCCGGAAGCAACCTCGATCAATCGCCTTGTTTCAATAATGGATCTCTTTAGCATCCGCACCATATCCCAATGGCTCAGTTTATCGGCACACGCCTAGAAAAATGAGGCCGACAATGTTCAAGAGGGGTGCTCCGGTCGGCAAGGCAATTCCCTCAAATATTCCGATCGGCTTATCATCTCCTTAATATAGCGAATTCGATGGAGATCAATGGAAAGCTATTTGGACAAATCCTGGGGCAAAAGGCGGTTTCTCGATATCAATCCATAAATCCGTTGTCATTTCCATTCATGAAAATCTCATGAAAAGCCGCTCTTCGCTGCTCAAAATATTTTTCGATCATTCTTTATTTCATTTTACCAGTTGTTAAAATGTGCAGCATCCTAACCGCATGACTGCAAAACCGCAGCACTGCAACACTCTATAATTTCGCGCTCAGAGCTTCTCTCTCCGGTTTTTCAGAGATCTCTTTTATACAAGGGTTTACGTATTCGCTTTCCCAGACTTCATCGGCCAGTTTTCCGAAGATTTCGGCATATTGGTCCATTTCATCTTTCCGCTCAGTATAGATCTCATCGGCTCCATTGTGAGTAAAATAGGGATGGGCTTCCTGGATCACCTCCCTCATGACGTGGGGGTTGTCGATGATCATGCAAGGCCTCAGGTGATTCTCGTTATGGGGTTGTCTCCTTCGAATGGCCCGAAACAGCTCGCTGTCCAAGGCCTGGGCTAAGCTGACATTCTTTATGTTGTCCACGGCAATATGGGTGTATACGCAAGGCTCCACATCCCCGTTGGCATTGACATGGAAATACCGCCTCCCCCCAGCGATACACCCATTCACATGGGGTCCATCATTCCAGAAGTCCAGTATAAAAAGGGGTTTCGTTCGTCTCATCTCTATATCCCTTTTACGTAAATAGTTTCGCTGTTCAGGTGTGACCATCAGGGAAAAATCCGCCTTTCCATTGACAGGGAGATAGAGGAAGTACATCTGGGCAACAATCCCCTTGTCGATCAGCATATCGATAAACTTATCAGATGAAACCGTCTCCACATTATGCCGGGTCACCGTGGAGGAAGCACCAAATAATACCCTCGCCTCCCTGAGATAATCCATGGCATCCATAATCTTGCGATAAACGCCCTCCCCCCGCCACCTATCCGTCTCCTCCTCATAGCCCTCAATGCTGACGACCACCGCAACATTGCCCAATTCGGCGATTCTCTGGGCCGTCTCCCGATCCATCAGGGTCCCATTGGTGTAGATCTGCCAGAAGATATTGGGATGGGACTCTACCATCTCGAAGAGGTGAGGATACACGAAGGGTTCGCCTCCCAAGACGGTGATGAAGTGGATTCCCAACTCCTCACATTCGTCCAGTATACGCATCACCAGATCCCTGGATAACCCAGGATGCCTCTGATACCCCAGCGTATAGCACCCAGCACACCTGAGGTTGCACTGCCAGGTGGGGCTGAGGATCATGATAAAAGGGGGCCTGAAACCCCGCTGCCGCTCGCATCGGTCCCGCTTCTTCCCCCCGAAGAACCAGGCATAGTTAAACAGGGTATTAAAGGTTCGTTGCCTGTTGTCCGGCGGCAGATAATCCAACACCTTTCGAAAGAGGCGAATCGTGGGGTGGGAGGGGTCTTGTAAGAAGCCCCTGACTGCTCTGATCCCATCCAATATTTCCCAGTCATTGGTGAGCTTTTCGGCCAAATAGGTCATTTGAACCAACCGTTCATCGGAAATCCTGTAGAGCAACTCAACGATCATCTTCGCCGCCTGATTTCCGGTAAAGCCCTTAATCTGTTGAGCAAAGTTCATTACTATCATCTCCTTTCAGGTTATAATACCCATTACCCCCCACGGGTTAAATCTAAATCCTGACAGCGGACCAAAATCCCAGGACGGCAATGGCCACTCCCACGATCAATTGGTTCATGATATTTCCGCTGATGGTGAATGAGGCGATTATCAACCAAACACCTAGAATTCCGGTCATCCATGCCTGCCACATAGTATCCCTCTCCATATCTGTTGGTATACTGTTGCATTACGCAAATTGCATACCAAAGAAATCACAAAAAAGGCCACTCCAAAAAGTGGCCTTTTATCAATTGGTTACATGATCCTTACCCGTCATTCCAAACCGAAATGGAAATCAATTGGCCATGGAATTGCGAATATTTTTATCGCAGTACAGAAGTGAATTCGTAACTTGCTGAAATAGAATGTAATTCTTGCGAGTAATTTCTCCACACTACGGCCCTTTTCTCTCGCACCTATCTCATCACGTTCCCCGGTAATCCCCCACGAAAACCCGATATTTCTTGATCAGATTTTGAAATTGTCTCCGATCCATCCCCACATCGCTGGCGCTCCGGGAAATATTCCCCTTATTTCGCCGCAAAGCCTCCATGATGAACTGCTTTTCGATGTGGCCCACCACCCTCTCTTTTTCCGTCTTCTTCATGAGCTTCAACTCTTCAGTATTTCGGGGAGTTTGCGCCTCAGCGGCCAGAGCCCCTTCAACCACCTCTTCGGGTAAATCCCTCACCTCTATTCGACCGGTTTTGGCGAGAATCATGCCTCTCAATATGCAATTTTCCAGCTCCCTCACATTTCCAGGCCAATGATATCGCTCCACCAATTTCATCACCTCATCCGATATCTCACTTACCTCCCTCTTGCCCTCACCCTTGTGTTTCTCCATGAAGTGGACCGCCAACAGCGGAATATCCTCTTTCCGCTCTCTCAAAGGGGGGAGATTGATGCATACGACGTTGAGACGATAGTAGAGGTCCTCCCTGAATTCCCCGATATCCACCGCTTCCTTGAGATCCCGATTAGTCGCCGTGATCACCCTGACATTCACCTCGATGGATCCGTTCCCGCCAATCCGCATAAACCCATATCCCTCCAATGCCCTTAGTATCTTGACCTGTAATTCCTTTTCCATCTCTCCGATCTCATCGAGAAAAAGGGTCCCCGTGTCGGCCAATTCAAAACTCCCCAACTTTAATCGCATTGCTCCTGTGAAGGCCCCCTTCTCATACCCGAATAGTTCGCTTTCGAGTAATTCCCTCGGAATAGCTGAACAGTTGACAACGATAAAGGGACCTTTCGACCTTTGGCTATTGTGGTGGATAGCCCGAGCCACAAGTTCTTTGCCCGTTCCACTCTCTCCCTGGAGCAAAACGGTGGCCTTACTGTCGGCAATCTGACCAATCAATTCCAAGATCTGCAACATCTTCGGATTGATGCTGATGATATTATCGAAGCCATAACTCCCTTTCAGTTCCTCCCTTAAGCTACGGTTTTCGTCGATGAGCCTCGCGTAGGATAAGGCCTTTTCCACGACCATCTCGATTTCATCCATCTTCAGGGGCTTTAAGATATAATCATACGCACCTTCCTTCATGGCCTGAACGGCGGATTCGATGGTTCCATATGCGGTGATCAGGATGACGGGAATATCCGGTGCGAACTCTTTTACGTCGTGGAGCAGAGATATGCCATCCTTTCCGGGCATTTTCATATCGGTTAATATCAGGTTTACGTCGTTGCCCTTGATGATACTGAGAGCCTCATCGCCGTTGTTCGCCTGAAGGACATTGTATCTATCCCTTAAGTTGACCTCGAGGATCCTCCGCATCTTCACTTCGTCTTCGACAATGAGAATGTTCCTTTTTCGCATATCGTTCATACCCTCCGAGCGGGAAGGCTAATACTAAACGTTGTCCCCCCTCCTCCATGTGAGGTGTTGGTGACGGTCCCCCCGTGAGATTCCACGATAGTATGCGCAATGGAAAGACCAAGGCCCGTACCTCCCTCCTTTGTGGTGAAGAAGGGATCGAATACCTTCCGAGAAATCTCAGGTGGCATCCCCTTTCCGGTGTCGCTGAACTTAACCAGTATCTGACCCCCCTGATTGGAGAGCACATTGATCCTCAGAACCCCGCCTTGCTCCATCGCTTCCAATGCGTTCAACTCGATATTCATGAAGGCGTGCTGAATCAGCTCAGGATCAGCTTCGATATAACGGGCCCTCTGAGAGAATTCCCTTACCACCTCAACATTTCGGGTGTTCGCCTGGGGGGAAATCAATCGAATGCTCTTCTCGATCACTTCCACGATATTGCTCCTAACGAATTTGGGCTCCTTGGGTTTGGCATAATCCAGGAAATTCATAAGCATGGCATTGATGCGATCTGTCTCCTCCATGATGTAGTTGATCATCTCCTCCTTCGTCTCCTTATCTCTTCTCTTTTTCATGGTCTCAGCCGACCCAGAGATAATTGCCAACGGGTTACGAATCTCGTGGGCGATCCCGGCTGCCAATTCTCCTAATGAAGCCATCTTTTCCGATTGCATGATCTGCCTATCCTTCAAGCTCATATCCCGATATATTAGCGCACGGGAGATTGCCAAAGACGTCTGGGTGGAGAATGCCTCCATCATCTCGATCTCTTCGTTGGTAAAATCCTTTTGATTCATCTTCCTGCCCAGTACCATGAGCCCCATCAGTCTCTCCTTCAACATTATGGGAATAACAGCAGAAAATCCAAGGCTCAGCAAATCCTCCGCCTCCCCTTCCAACCCCTTCTCTATCCTCAAGTTCTCTATCTCTGTACCCTTACCGGATTTTCTCAAAAATCGAATAAGATTGGAATTGGGGCGGATTTCCAAGCCACCCCCGACATTCTCCTCATACCGGATGAGGTACCCCTCCCCTTCTCCATCGAGGAGAAGAATGGCAACGCTTCCGATGTGCAGCGTCTCCGAAATAAATCTCCCCGTTGTCTTGAGAACATCCTCCAAATCGATCAACTCGATCAATGCCCGATTGAACTCCATGAACTTCCTGCGATAGTGGTACCGTTCCAGATAGAAGAAGCGATCGATCCAGTCTTCTGCCTTTCTCTGAAAGGGTCGGAGTATATAGACCAAGACCAAAATCAACATGGACTCGACAAACAGGGATTTCGGGGTATAGGCCTCGGAAATCATCTCGCCAATATTCTTTATGAGAAGTACATAAACCACCAGGATAAAGCCGGAGAGGGTTGAATAGAGAATACCGCCCCTTATGAGGATGTGGATATCCAGCAACCGATATTTGATGAGAGCAATCGCGAAAAAGAAGCTGACCAAAATGCCATAAAGGCTGGCTAGAAAGAAGACCGGCCATCCCAGCTCCAGAAAATGATTTGAGAGGGTGATCCCTGCTCCCACGACACCCACGGATACGATCCCGAAGATCAAATACTTAATTTGCAATTTCTGTTTTGGCAATCGGGTGGTCTTCAATGCTGAGATGAGATTACGAATTCCCCAATAGACATACACTCCCGCAACACATCCGATGATGAAGATGAATATTTGAAATACCAACGGTTCCTCGAATTTCAGGGCATAGTAGAATACGTTCCTCATCTCTTCCAATGGATGAACATCAATTGGGAAGAAGGAGAAAAACAGCGTGAGGAGGCCGGCGGGAGCGAGATAGAAAATGATCAAATTCTTCTTCCGAAAAAAGGGTATTCTCTGTTTCAATGGAAATACCAGGGAAAAGTGGAGGAAAAAGATCGGCGCATAAGCCAAACCGGCGAAGATAATCTTCGCTCCCAACACGGCGTTCTCCGGATTTTGACTATTAATCATGATGAATTCGCCCACATTCCATGTGGCGAATGACAGGACGAAACAGGCAAAAAGCCTGTTGGCGATATTTTTGGGGTTGCTGGAGAGGACAATCAAACAGAGGGTAATATTCATGGTGAATGCCAAAGCGGCAGGAAGAGCCAAAATATTCATAGGGTTCCTCACCTCAAAAAAACTGACCACTAACTCTTAGAGGTCAAGGCCAATCGATATCATATCCTATTTCAAAAAAGGAAAAAGGTCAACTTCTCGTCCCTTTTCGATTAATTCTATTGCATAAAGATATCTGACACGAAAATAAAGGGCAATTTTCATCATTCGTTGCGGTCCACACGCCTACGAAGGGTACATGAGAGTGCCCCGCTGCCCCTGAGCGTAATTCCATCCTCGAAATCGCAGCACTTGTATTTCCCCGCAGCCCCGCACCGCCGCATAACCGCACCACCCTGACTTGGCCGGAAGTGTAAGAATTCACCGGAATAAACCGAATCAACCGACCAAACGAGATAGACCAAATAGACGAGACAAACGAAATCAACGAGACAGACGAGATAGACGAAATAGACCAAATAAACCAAACAAACCCTAGTAACTCAAAAAACTCTAGGAACTCAACAAACTCAGGAGACTACGCCCCTTAAAGCCTTGACAGGAACTGTGGGGGGGGTATAATATCAGAGCCCATGGATGAGACTATTATTAAGAGGTTCGGGGAACCCGATAAGATCAAGAAGCGGTTTTTACAGGAAAACCTGCCTCGACTCATCGCCATCATCAAGCTAATCGCCGAAGCCTTCGAGAACGGCAATAAGATCATGCTCTTCGGCAATGGAGGCAGTGCAGCCGAGGCTCAACATCTCGCTGCAGAGTTTGTTAATCGTTTCCTCATGGAGCGGCCGCCCCTTCCCGCCATAGCCTTGAGCACGGATTCTTCCATTCTCACAAGCATCGGCAACGATTATAGCTTTTCGGAGGTCTTCTCCAAGCAGATTGTGGCCTTGGGAAAAGAGGGCGACATCGCCATCGGTATCAGCACCAGTGGAAACTCAGCTAACGTTATCAGGGCCATCGAGGCAGCAAAGGAGATGGGCATTGAAACCGTTGCCCTTACGGGAAACGATGGAGGCGACCTCGCCAAAGTGGCCAACTATTCCCTTATTGTTCCCTCCAACAGTACCCCATGTATCCAAGAGGTCCACATGGTCATAGGGCATATTCTCTGCGAGATGGTCGAGGCACAAATCTTTAAGATGGCCTACTAATCTGACTTCACGGAGATAAGATGAAATCGAGGTTCGACCAGATTGATCCGAGAAAGATCAAAACCGTCTCCTTAATGGGGAGAAAATCCACGGTGGGGATCGAGGATTTCAGTAAGACCTATGCCAAGGGGAGCACCTTCGGGGATTTCTATGAGGCCATTCCAAATATACTGGCGGGAAGAGATTTTCGCAATATCGTCCAGAGCATAGTTGCTGCCTTTCAAGAAAAGAGGATGGCCGTTTTAGCCATGGGTGCCCACCCTATCAAAGTCGGGCTCAACCCTATCATCAGCAACCTCATTGAAAGAGGAGTTTTCAAGGCGGTGGCCATGAACGGGGCATGCATCATCCACGATGTGGAAGTCGCTATAGCAGGCCAAACCTCGGAGGATGTGGCCGAAGAGCTGGATCAAGGAACATTCGGAATGGCCAGCGAAACCGCCGATTTCATCAATGGAGCCATCAGGGAGGGAATCCCGCGGGGTTTGGGGCTGGGTGAATCCCTAGGGAGGAAACTCCTCGATGAAAACCTTCCCTATGCCGGTTTGAGCATTATGGCTGCTGGCTCGAGAGTCGGTATCCCCATAACCGTGCACGTAGCCATTGGAACAGACGTAATCCACATGCATCCCTCGACCGACGGAGCTGCCATTGGGGAGGAAAGCTACCGAGATTTTAAGATCTTCTCATCTATCATCTCCAAATTGGAGGGCGGAGTCTACCTCAACCTAGGATCAGCAGTCATCCTTCCAGAGATATTCCTTAAGGCCCTCAGCCTTGTCCGAAATCTGGGCCATCGAGTCGACCATTTCACCACGATCAACATGGATTTCCTCCAGCATTACCGTCCAACGGTCAACGTAGTGAATCGGCCCACCCGTAAAGGGGGTAAGGGATACTCATTAATCGGACATCACGAGATCATGTTTCCCCTTTTGGCCGCTGCTGTAATGGAAAAGATCGATTGAGGGGTGGAGATGTGCACGTTGAAGATGGGCCCAGTCATGGGAAGAGAGCAGCCCGCCCCCCCTCAGATCAGTCCCCATCAATCTCTCAATTGCAAGCAAAGTGACATAAATAAACCAGTTTCCTGAGTTCTATAGGAAATATTTTTGTAACCTATTGATAATATGGGACTCAGGGCTCCAATTGGAATAATGGATTGATGGAATATTGGGAAAGAACTCCCTTCAAGGATGGAATCATCCCGTTTTGTGGAATTGAAGAGAGGAGAAAGCCATGCTGGAATGCAATCTCGAGCTCAATCAGCGGAATTATACCTGTACCTACGAACCTTGCGATAGGAAGGGGAGATGCTGTCAGTGCGTAGCTTACCACAATCGGCTTGGACAACTCCCCGCATGCCTGTTCTCCCCCGAAGTGGAAAGGACATTCGACCGATCCATCTCCCGTTTCATCGCTCAATATCAGCAGTGAAGAGCCAGGGGAATCCCAGCTCGGTAACATTAACGGAACAGTTCCTCATCTCAGACCCTATCGAGGAGAGCAATCATTCCCGGTGCGATGATCCTCCTCCATTCTCTGTCACGGTTTGGATCAAACCGAACGTGGTTCAGTTATTATGCTCTGAGATATGGGGTTGTCTTCCAACGGTTCTTCAAATAGGACCTCACTAACCGGGTTTGGCTGCCAACTAGATAGGAGTTGAAAATCAAGGTAGCTTGTGCAATAATTAATTAACTTAATGACTTGCATATCAATGTTTAGTTTAAGGGAACGTTCTTGAACCCCTTCTATCGAAATATTGCTTTTTGGCTCGTCATCAGTTTGGTGATGGTCCTGCTGTTTAATCTCTTCAATCGGCCTCAGGTAAAGACCGAAACCATCAATTTCAGCCAATTCATTGCCGCGGTGGAGCGAGGGGACATTGGCAGCGTGACCATTCATGGAAGTAAGGTCTCGGGCAGATATTTGGATGGAAGGGAATTTAAACTATTCATTCCGGAATACCCCGATTTGGTCAGAGATTTGAGGGAAAAGGGGGTGGAGATATCGGCAAAGCCTCCTGGAGAATCACCCTTCTGGCAATCCATCTTAATTTCCTGGTTCCCGATGCTCCTGCTCATAGCGGTATGGATCTTCTTCATGAGACAGGTACAGATGGGCGGTGGAAAGGCTTTAGCCTTTGGGAAAAGTCGCGCTAAAATCCTTTCCAAGGATCAGCATAAGGTAACCTTCGAGGATGTGGCGGGTGTCGACGAGGCAAAGGAGGAACTGGAAGAAATCATCCACTTTCTCAAGGACCCAAAGAAATTCACCAAGCTGGGCGGAAGAATCCCAAAGGGGGTCCTCATCTTAGGGGCACCTGGCACGGGAAAGACCCTTTTGGCTCGAGCCATCGCTGGGGAGGCCGATGTTCCCTTTTTTAGCATAAGCGGAAGCGATTTCGTGGAAATGTTCGTCGGCGTTGGGGCTTCAAGGGTAAGGGACCTCTTCATCCAGGGTAAAAGGAATGCGCCCTGTATCATATTCATCGATGAGATCGATGCCGTGGGGAGGCATCGGGGAGCCGGCCTCGGAGGAGGACATGATGAAAGGGAGCAAACCCTCAATCAGCTCTTGGTGGAGATGGACGGTTTCGAATCTAATGACGGGGTCATCCTCATTTCCGCTACCAATAGGCCGGACGTCTTAGACCCTGCTCTTATGAGACCGGGAAGGTTCGACCGACAGGTAGTAGTGCCTATTCCCGATATCAAGGGAAGGGAGGCCATCCTTAGGGTCCACACGAAAAAGAACCCTTTGTCAGGAAATGTCAACCTCCAAGTCTTAGCCCGTGGGACGCCGGGCTTTACCGGAGCAGATCTAGAAAACATGATAAACGAAGGGGCCTTGCTGGCCGCAAGACAGGGAAAGAGTCAGATCGAAATGAGGGATCTCGAACAGGCAAAGGATAAGGTCTTGATGGGGACCGAGAGGAAGAGCATGATCATTCCCTATGAGGAGAGGAAAAATATCGCATACCACGAATCTGGTCATGTCTTGGTGGCTAAGATGATCCCTGGGACCGATCCCATCCATAAGGTCACCATCATACCCCGGGGACGTGCCCTCGGGTTAACCCAAAGGTTGCCCGTCGATGAGAAACATATATACCCCAAGGATTATCTCCTCAATAATATCGCCGTCTTAATGGGTGGAAGGGCTGCGGAGGAAATCGTTCTCCATATCCAAACCACAGGATCTCGTGAAGATATTGAGCAATCCACCGAATTGGCCAGAAAAATGGTCTGTGAATGGGGGATGAGCGAAAAAATGGGTCCTCTCGCCTTTGGACAGAAGGAGGAGCAGATCTTCTTAGGTCGTGAATTCGCCAGACACAAGGATTATAGCGAGAGGACGGCGCAAGATATCGATGAAGAGATTAAGCAGATTGTCGACAACAGCTACAATAGCGCAAGAAAAATTATCGAGGAAAATATCAATCGTCTCCATAGCCTTGCCAATTACTTATTGGATAGGGAAGCCCTTGACGGGGATCAAATAGAAAAGATTATAAAAGGCGAAAAGATATAACCACCTATTCAAATCTACTATGTATGATCACATAAATACTTGCAAATAGGAATGGACACAGGCAAATTCTAAACACTAATTTTCTAAACTCTAAACAATATCAAATTACCAAAGCCCTAAAGGGAAATACTAAGCACAAAGTACTAAACCCTAAATAAATACAAAGCACTAATGATCAAATGGCCAATACGTTTAGGATTTAGATATTCGTATTTAGGATTTGGAGCGAAGCGACTTTAGGATTTAGTGCTTCGGCCCGCGACGAGACTTCGACGAGCTCGGCCGAGTCGATTTAGGATTTAATCCTTCTTTGAATTTTGCCCAACAATTTAAGACTCTACATATAACCTCTGCTCATCATCCATGGATAGGGTGGACGTCCAAGAATGAAAAGGGTTCGACTTCTTCACTTCTCCAAGCCAGATGAGGCCATCCGTGAAATGCAGCGCATTGGCGCCGACCCCGTCGGCATTGAGTCGATGCGGAACAAGATATTCCATCTCAATCTGAAGGTCGAGGGAATCGACTGTCGCCTGGCCAACTTGCTGAAGCAAGAGATGGTCTTATTGGGCGGTGATGTCGCCATGGATAAGAGGATCATCGATTGTAGCGTTGCCGCCTCTGACCTCATCCTCATGGGTACTCGGAATCAGATAAAAGCCCTCATCGACAGGATTGAAGATCGTTTCAACGGTCTCCAGGGGGTAGCGGTCCGGATCCGCAAATGTCTTAAAAACCTGCAAGGCCTACCTCATACCATTCGGTGTAAGAAAACGGTCCTTCACCTCAATGAGAGGACTCACCTTATGGGCATATTGAACGTCACACCGGACTCTTTCTCCGACGGAGGAATGTTCTTTGCCCCGGATAAAGCGATCTCCCATGGCATCGAATTGGCCTCTCAGGGAGCCGATATCATCGATATTGGGGGAGAATCGACGAGACCTGGAGCCAAACCTTTGCCGCGGGATGAAGAGTTACGAAGGGTAATCCCGGTCATTGAAGGCCTTTTGGCAAAGGTCGATGCCCCCATATCCATCGACACATATAAATCCTTCATAGCTGAAAAGGCCATCGAGGCCGGCGCTCAGATGATCAATGACATCAGCGGATTGCATTTCGACCCCAAAATGGCGGACGTTGCAGCCAAATATGACGTGCCCATTGTGTTAATGCATATCAAGGGGACCCCCGAAGTTATGCAATTGGACGTTCACTATGACTGTCTCCTTACGGAGATTATGGAGTACTTGGAGGAAAGTATTGAAATTGCCGAGGGAGCCGGAGTAGACGCAGGACAGATCATTATCGATCCGGGAATTGGCTTCGGAAAAACGGTGGAAGATAATCTAAGGATTATTCGCCACTTAGCCGAGTTAAAGAGCCTGGGAAAACCGATCATGCTGGGTGTCTCAAGGAAATCCTTTATTGGTAAGATCTTAGATGCCGAAGTTGACCAAAGGACCGAGGGAACCCTGGCCTCCATTTCTGCAGCCATCATGAACGGGGCTGACATCCTCCGGGTCCATGAGGTGGGTCCCGCGAGAAAGGCAGCACAAATAATGGATGCCATCTTAAGAGGGTAACAACCACATGAGTGTCCCGGATATTCTGCGATGGCAGGACATCGTAGATATCGCTATCGTCTCCGTACTGATCTATTGGATCATCATTTTCATCAAGGGGACGAGAGCGGTTCAGATGATCTTCGGCCTCGCCCTGATCATCGTCGCCTTCTTTATCTCCCGAAAGGGGGAACTGCTCACACTGCATTGGATCTTGAATACCTTTTGGAGCTCCATCATCCTCGTCATAATCGTTATCTTCCAGCATGACATTCGAAGGGCACTGACCACCTTTGGGAAGAACCCTTTCTTCACCGGCATCGACCGCGCAGAGGAATCCCATGTCTTCGAGGAATTGATAATGGCGTCGGCCTCCTTAGCTGGCAAGAAAATCGGGGCCCTCATCGTGCTGGAAAGAAAAACCGGTCTCGGGGAATATATTGAAGGTGGGATAAACTTGGAGTCAAGGGTATCCAAAGAGCTCATTGAGAGTATCTTCCATCCCCCCTCTCCCCTTCATGATGGGGCCATGATCATTCGTGGCGGGAAAATCGCCGCGGCGGGTTGCCTCCTCCCCCTCAGTATGGATTCCGAGGTCGGTAATAACATGGGAACGAGGCATCGAGCTGCCATCGGTTTAACGAAAGAGACTGACGCCGTTGTCATCGTAGTTTCCGAGGAGACCGGGACTATTTCGTTTGTCCTCGAGGGTAAAATTACCCGGAATCTGGATCCAACCACCCTGAGAAAAATCCTCCAGAGGTTATTCCAACCCAAGGGATCCGGGAGGTTTGAGCAATAAGTGGAGGGATTCCTTGAAAGGCTTTTTCACTAAAAACCTGTCTTTAAAGCTCATCTCCATTTTTTTGGCAGTGATATTGTGGTATTTCGTCATCAGCGAAAAGATGGGCGAAAACGCCCTTACCATTCCCTTAGATTTTCGCAACATTCCCTCCTCCCTCATCATCAAGAATCCGGTAGAATCCATCAATATCCGAATTATCGGACCGGCAACCCTTCTGAGGGGATTATCTCCTCGGGACGTAAAGGCCATTATCGACCTCTCCAATGCGGAGCCGGGGGTTGCCGAATTCGTGATCCAACCCGAGCACATCACCCTTCCACGGGGTCTAAGAGTATCCATGAGGAGTCCAGCTTCCATCATGCTGAGATTCGAAAGGCTCATAAGCAAAACCCTCCTGATAGAAGCCATATTGGTTGGCAAACCTTCTGAAGGGTTCAAAATAACAGGAGTATGGGTTGATCCTCCTGCCGTTGAAATAGTTGGTGCCCAAAATGAATTGAAGAGGTTAAAGAAGATCTTTACCGAAGAGATCGATATTTCCGGCCTTAAAAAAGACTCGACAAAAAAGGCAGCCCTGAGTTTAGGGAAGTTACACATCAAATCCGTAAGTAGTCAGGAGGTGAAAGTGAACATAAAGTGTGGGAAAGTTGCCGCGGAGTGAGCGCCTGGATGGAGGGAGAGATGCGGAAACTGTTTGGGACAGATGGGATCAGGGGTATCGCCAATGTGGACCCCATGTCGGGTGAAATGGCAATGCAGCTCGGCAGGGCAACAGCCTATATCTTTAAGAACCGTGAGGGAAGACACAGAATCGTCATTGGAAAGGACACCCGACTTTCGGGATATATGTTGGAGACGGCATTGGCATCGGGTATCTGCTCCATGGGGGTCGACGTCTTATTGGTTGGTCCACTTCCCACACCCGGTATTGCCTTCATTACCACCAGCATGCGGGCCGACGCTGGTGTTGTGATATCTGCCTCCCATAATCCCTTCTACGACAACGGCATTAAGATCTTCTCCAGGGATGGTTTCAAACTTCCCGATGCCCTTGAGGCCCAGATCGAGGAACTCATCTTCTCCAACAGCATCGATTCCTTGCGGCCCACGGCCGAGGAGGTTGGAAAGGCTTACCGAATAGAAGACGCCGTTGGGAGATACGTCGTCTTCCTGAAAAACACCTTCCCCAATGATTTAACGCTGGATGGTCTCAAGATCGTCTTGGATTGTGCCAATGGGGCGGCCTACAAAGTGGCCCCCGCCGTATTGGAGGAATTGGGGACGGAGGTTATCCCCATAGGGGTAGAGCCCGATGGGGAGAATATTAACCTCGATTGCGGTTCCCTCTGTCCGCAAAGGATTAGCGAATTGGTTGTCCAGAAACAAGCCCATTTGGGGATGGCCTTGGACGGGGATGGGGACCGGGTGGTCTTCGTCGATCAAAATGGAAACATCGTGGATGGTGACCATATCATGGCCATTTGTGCCATTGACATGGCCGATAAGAGAAGGCTCAAGAGTAAGACCGCTGTCACCACGGTTATGAGCAATATAGGGCTCGATCTTTCCCTCGGCAAACGGGGAATTCGGGTCGTCAGGACTGCCGTAGGGGACCGTTATGTAGTCGAGGAGATGGTAAGGGGAGGATATAATCTGGGAGGTGAACAATCCGGCCATACCATCTTTCTCGATTATAATACGACGGGGGACGGTATTCTCACCGCCCTTCAAGTGTTATCGATTATGGTGAGCAGAGAAAGGCAATTGGATGACCTTGCAAAGTCAATGATCCCTCTGCCTCAAGTACAGTTTAATACCCAAATCGATAGGGAAATCGATGTCCTTAGAATGCCAAAAATCCGTCGAAAAATTAAGGCCATTGAGAGGGAACTTGGGAAATCGGGGAGGATACTAGCCCGTTATTCGGGGACGGAACCCGTTTTGAGAATTATGTTGGAGGGGGAAGACGAGGATAAGATCTCTCGCATGGGCAGGGAACTAACGGACACCATTGAACAGGTGATGGAGAGGATGGGAAGAAACACGAATTCGCCAGGATGAGGAGGTTGAAGGGATGACCAGATTAGGAGTCAATATCGATCACGTGGCCACCCTTCGCGAAGCGAGGGGCGTAAAATACCCTGACCCGGTTGCTGCTGCAGCTCTCGTTGAAATGGCGGGGGCCGACGGCATCGTTGTCCATCTGAGGGAGGATAGGAGACATATACAGGATCGAGACGTCCATATCCTGAGGGAAACCGTAAAGACCAAACTTAATCTGGAGATGGCCGCTACGCCGGAGATGGTCAAGATCGCCTTGAAGGCAAAACCCTATATGGTTACCCTTGTCCCCGAAAAGAGGAGGGAATTAACTACGGAGGGTGGGCTCAATGTCGGGGGGAATAAAGGGGCCCTCGCAAAAACTATTGCTCAATTGAAGGATGCCGGAATTGCCGTGAGCTTATTCATAGATCCCGATGGTAAACAGATCGAGGCCTCCAAGGAAGTGGGGACGGATTTCGTGGAACTTCACACCGGGCCATACTGTGATGCGACAACGAAAAACGAAGAAGACAGGGAATATAAGAACCTTCTAGATGCTGTAAACATTACCTATGATCTGGATCTGGGTATCAATGCCGGCCATGGCCTCAACTATTTCAATGTACGGCGTGTTGCCGAGATTAAGGAGATCGAAGAGCTCAGTATAGGGCACAGCATCGTTGCTCGGGCCATCCTAGTTGGATTGGACAGGGCTGTTCGAGATATGATCGAACTAATAAAGTAGCCCCTGAGGGATATTCCATGATCTATGGAATTGGGACAGATATCGTCTCAATACGCCGTATCGAGAGGATGCTCGAAAGATGGGGTTCCTTTTTTACCCAAAGGGTATACACGCCCGGTGAAATTGCCTTTTGCGAAGGTAAATTGAACCCAGGGCAACATTTCGCCCTTCGCTGGGCAGCTAAAGAGGCGATGTTGAAGGCCCTCGGTTTGGGCCTTAGGGGTGGAGTCAAGTGGACAGATATTGAGGTGGTCAATGACTCCTTTGGCCGTCCTTCTCTTAAGGTTCATAACCAGGCCAAGGGTTTCCTCATCGATCGCAACATCAAGACGGCTTTCGTCAGCATCTCCCACGAAAAGGATTATGGGATCGCCCAGGTGGTATTAGAGGTTTAAACATGAAAGTGGTAACGGCCGATCAAATGAAGACCCTTGATCGAAGGACGATTCATGAAAGGGGTGTGCCAGGGATCGACCTGATGGAGAATGCTGGCAAGGGGGCAACGGAGGAGATCCTGCGTCGATTTGTGGATTTGCCGCGAAAAAGGGTAGCCGTCATCGCGGGCAGGGGGAACAACGGGGGCGACGCCTTCGTTATAGCCCGACACCTGATAAAAAGGGGTCTGGGGGTAAACATTTTCCTGCTCGCCGAGAATAAGGCCATCAAGGGGGATGCCAAGACCAACCTGGACATATTGACCAAGGACGATATCGAGGTAAGAGAGCTTGCAACCCTCGGGGAGTTCGAGTCCATAAGAGATGACCTCCTTTCCCACGATCTCTTTATAGAGGGGATACTGGGAACGGGCCTCGCTTCAGAGGTGAAGGGATACTACAGGGAGGTAATCTCCGCACTAAACGCCACGGGGAAGCCCATTGTGGCCATTGATATCCCTTCGGGGTTGGACGCGACAAGCGGCAAACCCCTGGGTACGTGCATAAAAGCTGCCTTCACCCCTACCTTTGGATTACCCAAAGTAGGCCAACTCATCCATCCGGGGGTGGAATTTGTCGGGGAACTGAAGGTCATCGACATCGGAATTCCCAGGGACTTGATAGAGGAAGAAGACATCCGATCCCATCTCATCCAATATGAGGATATCCAGGGCCTCCTTGCTATCCCCCGAAACGCCGATACCCATAAGGGGGACTACGGTCATCTCCTGGTCCTCGCTGGCTCAATTGGCAAGACAGGTGCGGCTACACTGGCCTGCAAGGCCGCCATGAGGGTGGGGGCTGGATTAGTTACCTTGGGCATTCCCATAAGCTTGAACGAAATCATGGAGGTAAACCTTGTAGAGACCATGACCATGCCTTTGCCCGAAACCGAATCGCGAACCCTTGGACTTGATGCCTTCCCTGAGATCGTTGAGATAAGCCAAGGGATGCAAGCCCTTGTAATCGGCCCTGGAATTTCCACCACGGATGATACGGGACAGCTAGTCCGGAAATTAGTCAAGGCCCTTTGTATTCCCATGGTCATCGATGCCGATGCCCTCACTGCCCTCTCCGTTGAACCGGAAATACTGAAGGATACCGAATCCCCCATAATCCTCACACCTCACCCGGGTGAAATGGCTAGGCTTACCGGCCTTTCCTCCAAAGCCATTCAGGAAGACCGCGTTGAGACCTCCAGGAATTTCGCAATTGAATATAAAGTTTATCTCGTCCTGAAGGGTTCGCGAACCATTATCGCCCAACCCGACGGGAATATCCACATCAATCCATCGGGGAATCCCGGCATGGCATCGGGGGGCACAGGAGACATCTTAACCGGTATGATGGGAGGATTAGTATGTCAGGGGTTTTCTCCATCATCCGCTGCTATCGCCGCCACCTACATCCACGGCCTTGCCGGGGACTTAGTCGCCGATGAAAAGGGGGAGATGGCACTGATCGCCTCCGATATACTGGACAAGATTCCCCATGTCCTAAAGGAGATGGGGAAAGGCAGATAACCGCTGCTTTTCCTCCATCCCATCGGGATCCAATCCCGTTAGTCCCATTGATCCCGCTGACCACTGCCCGATTGTTTAGATTCCTCCTTCACACCGACCGACTCTTTCCTTGACAATATCGGTAATATTCAGTAGCATATCGAAAATTTTTGTGATTACATTGGAGCATGGTTCCATGGAGAGAACTGAAATACAGATATTGAGAGCGCTGAAGGAAAGCCCCAAATCCTTTTGGGAATTGGTAACCCTTCAAGATTCAACCCTTTCCGTCATCGTAGTGACAATAAAGAGTCTTATGGACGGAGGGAGAATTCATTTCGATAGTTCCACCAAGACGTTCCAATTGCTGCGCAACGAAAAATATCATCCCCGTATGGACCTGAGGTGTAAATCCTGTAATGGAAAAGGCGTCATCGTGGATGGGATCTTCCATAAAACCCTCCAACAATTTACCTCCATGCTTGCTAGAAGACCTGCGCCCGATCCAAATTATAATCAGGGATTGATTTCATTCCCGGATCTCGCCCTAAAAGCATCCTTCATGTACGAGAGGGGCGATCTGGAGGACCGTGCGATCCTCTTCATTGGTGATGATGACCTCTTCAGCCTGTATCTGGGGATGCTGGGAATGGGTCAGAGAATTCTTGTTCTGGATATCGATAAACAGGTCCTCCGTTTTGTCGAGGAAAAAGCCGGGGAGCTCGGTCTTAACGTCGAAACCATGGAATTCGACCTCAACCGATCTCTTCCCCATCACCTCCGTCACGCCTTCGATGTCTTCATTAGCGAACCCCCTGAGGGAATTAAAGGGATGCTCACCTTCCTGAAGAGGGGAATAAAATCCTTGGCTGAGGAAGAAGGTACGGGATATATCGGAATTACCAGGGTGGAATCTTCGCTGCCCAAATGGTATGAGGTTCAGACCATTCTGACTCGGAATCGACTCGTCATTACCGATGTCCTCAGAAATTTCAGCCTCTATCCAGAAGGAGAAGGTGAATGGGAGGATCTCTACAAGGATTATCCCATTACCGGGGAAATCCCCATCGACGTTGGCCCTCCCAACATCGATTGGTATAGTTCTTGCTTAATTCGTTTTGAAGCCGTTGCTAAAACCTCCATTTCACGAAGTCACTTTTACGGGGATAGGGATACGTGGGTCACGCTCAAAGGGCTATGATCCCCATAAAGGGAAGGCCTTGATTTTTGGAATGGCGTGGGTATAGTTTAATGGGCAGGGAGGGGAAGATGTTGATAGAGATGAAGGTCAAGTTCCTTACATTCGATCCATCCTCAAACGGGTTTGTGGTTCTTTTGATGGACTTAGAGAATAAGCATGCCCTTCCCATCTGGATCGGCCCATTCGAAGCCAACGCCATAGCCCTCAAACTGAAGAAGGCCTCCTCCCATAGACCTTTGACCCATGATCTCATTCGCAATTTCATTGATATCCTCGATTGTAAGATTAGTCATGTAGTCGTCAGCGATCTCAAGGAAAACACCTATTATGGTCTCATTTATATCAAGTCACGGGAAAACCAGGTCGCCATCGATTCCAGGCCTAGCGATGCCATCGCGATTGCCCTGGGTGCGGAGGCACCGATTTTTGTCGAGGAGGATGTTCTCCATCGAACAAAAAACGCCGTGGTCGACAAAGAGGACCTGGATTCCGCTGATAGTTTAGAGGAATGGTTGAAGAGTCTTAAAACCGAAGACTTCGAGCATAAGGCCTAACTTTCGCCATATTGCACTTCCCTTGATTTTTTTTATATTACCCTTTTATGCATTCCTCCGGAGGAGTAAAGCGGGTGGCAAAGAGCCTGAGGAGGAAAAGTGCCATTTTGTGCACATCCAGTCCAGAAGAGACGATTCAACTGGGGCAATTCATCGGAGAGATCTTGAAACCCGGCAGCGTAATCGGCCTGTGCGGGGAGTTGGGAACGGGTAAGACCCATTTGGCTAAGGGATTGGCAAGGGGATTGGGCATTGATCACCGGTATTACGTGACCAGTCCATCCTTCACCATCATCAACGAATACCCCGGAAGAATTCCGCTTAACCATATTGATCTGTATCGGCTGGAAGAGATGGATCAAATGGGGGAATTGGGATACGAGGAATATTTCTACGGTGATGGGGTAACGGTTATCGAGTGGGCCGAAAAGATCCTCCCCTTCCTCCCCGAGAACCGCTTAATGGTCGAACTTTCGCACCTCTGCGAGAAACGGCGGAAGTTGAGGATTATTGGGCACGGCCATCCCTACCGGGATATCGTAGGAGATATAGCCCGTTGGAAAACGGATAGGCCATCTGCCATCAGCCAATAAATGGCCTACGGCTCTGTGCTATCGTCTCAGGCTATCAATCACCCTTCTGTCAGCACGACTCGATTGGGGGAAAAATGGCCTTGATCGTCCAAAAATACGGGGGCACCTCGGTTGCCGATGGTGAAAGGATAAAAAACGTCGCCCAAAGGGCAATTCGGGCGAAGGAAGCTGGGAATGATGTCATCGTCGTCGTTTCGGCCATGGCGGGAGAGACGGACAAACTCATCAGCCTCGCCCATGAATTTGCATCTCTCCCGGATGGGAGAGAGCTCGATGTTCTGATCTCAACCGGGGAGCAGATAAGCATCGCCTTGGTTTCCATGACCATCAAGTCAATGGGCCATGACGCAAAATCTTACCTCGGATATCAAATTCCGATACGGACCGATAGCGCATACGGAAAGGCCCGGATTACTCATGTACAACCCGACGAAATCATGGGGGACGTAAAGGCGGGGAAGATCGTTGTCGTGGCGGGCTTTCAGGGAATCGATGACGAGGGCAATGTCACTACCCTGGGCCGTGGGGGATCGGATACGACGGCTGTGGCGTTGGCGGCAAGCCTCAAGGCAGATGTATGCGAAATCTTTACCGACGTGGATGGCGTCTACACCACTGATCCCAACGTATGCGAAAAGGCGAGAAAATTGGAAAAAATCTCTTATGACGAGATGCTGGAAATGGCCAGCTTGGGGGCTAAAGTCCTCCAAATAAGAGCTGTTGAATTTGCAAAAAAATATGACGTTCCCATCCATGTGAGATCTTCTTTCATCGAAACCATCGGGACTTTCGTCTGCCGGGAGGATGAAGAAATGGAAAATGTCGCCGTCTCAGGAGTCACCTATGATAAGAACGAAGCCAAGATTACCATCACCAAGGTACCCGATCGACCTGGAATTGCCCATAAACTCTTCGGGGCTATTGCAGAGGCCAACATCATGGTTGATATGATTATCCAAAATGTGAGCGAGGAAGGCCTTGCGGATATCACCTTTACCGTGGTCAAGAACGACTTCCATAATGCCCGGGAAATCGTCAGGAAAATTGCACAACAGATTGGCGCCAAAGAAATCACCACGGACGAAGACATCGCCAAGGTCTCCATCATTGGAACGGGAATGAGAAGTCATTCCGGGGTTGCCTCTACCATGTTCGGAGCACTGGCAAAGGAAGGTATCAACATCTTGATGATCAGCACCTCGGAAATCAAGATCTCCTGTGTTATCGAATCGAAATACACCGAATTGGCAATAAGGGCTCTGCACGACACCTTTCAGTTAGACAAAAGATCTCCTGTCAAAGAGAGCTCAACGCCGACCCCATGAAGGCTTATTCGTCTAAGCAAAGCTCGCTCCTCCTCTCCTTGGCTTCGCTGCTCTTGGTCGTCTCACTCGTTATAACCCTATATCAACGATTAAGTCCTGATGGCAATCTCAAAGGGAACTCCTTGAACATCGCCGTGGAGATCGCGGGGGATATCTCTAATCCCGGCATCCACTCCTTCACGAGGGAAGTAACCGTCGAGCAAGCGCTCCTCAGGGCGGGGGGAACCGGAAGCAGGAAAATCGACAATCCCCAAGTGCTCAATAAGACGCTCAACACGGGCTCCAAGATCACCGTTATAAGGACTGCAAACAATATGCTAACCATAGAGTTAGCACGAATGGAACCGGAGAAGTGTATTGTCTTCTCCATTCCCCTAAACCTCAATGAGGTAGAGGAAGAACACCTGACACTCATTCCCGGCATCGGCCCCCGAATGGCACAGAGGATCATCCAATATCGATCTAAGAAAGGGGGCTTTCGGAAAATTGAGGAACTGATGGAGGTCAGGGGGATCGGCAAAAAAAAATTGCAAAACCTTGAGCGATATGTGATCATTCCGAGGGGATAGGGAACTGTTGATCATATCGGAACTCAGGGGCTTTGCCCCAGCTGGAACATCCCAACTGGGATAGTGGGCCGATGGATCGATGGAATGTTGGAATGATGGGTTGAAATGAAGGAAAGAGCTAAGTTCGCTTCGCTCGCAATCTAAACCATCTCAACGATTCACACCGAATAACTAAACAAACCGAATAAACCGGAAAAACGAGATAAACCATATAAATGAGACTAACGAAACAGACAAAATAGAGCAGATAAACCGAACAGACCGAATCAATCAGATAAATGGAAATGATTCCTCATAGGGACAACGCAATTTCCCAGAAGCCAACGAAAGTTCTCCATTGCATGTTGCTTGAAAGCTTCGCCTCAATCTCTTATCATTTATAAGTGTTTCAGCCCGATGGAAAATCAGCAACAGTGAGGGAATGCGCCGAATGCGGAAAAAGGTGAAAGTCCTGGGACTTTTCGGAAGTCCCAGGCGCGGGGGTAATACAGACCTATTGCTGGAAGAGATGCTCAAAGGCGCAAAGGAAAAAGGAGCACAAATCGAGAGGATTATCATCTCCGAACTCAAGTTCTCTCCCTGTATAGAATGTCACGGCTGTGATGAGACGGGGGAGTGTGTTCTGCATGACCACATGGAAAAGGTCTACCCCAAGCTTCTGGAGGCGGATTGGATCATTCTGGCTTCCCCCATTTTCTTCTATGGAATCACGGCATGGACAAAAGCTCTGATAGACCGCGTTCAATCCTTATGGGTGAGAAAGTATCGCTTGAAGGTGCCACCAGAGCACCAGGGAAGGAGGAGAAAGGGATTCTTTATTTCAGTGGGAGCCACTAAGGGGGCAAGGCTCTTTGATGGTGTCATGCTCACCGTAAAATATTTCTTTGACGCCTTAGACGTGGATTTGGCGGGACAATTGCTTTTTAAGGGCGTGGAGGGCAAGGGGGACATCCGAAATCACCCTGCCGCGCTGCGAGAGGCCTTTGAGGCGGGAAAAGCGTTGGCAAACAAACCCTGAGGGAGGGGTAATAAGAAGTGAACCAGATGGGGATGCTCCTCTTGCTGAGGGATAATTGGCACGTTGAAATCGATAAAGGGTATTCTCCGTCTAGAATATCTATCGGAGGGATGAGAGGTGAAATCAGGAAAAGCCAGTGCGCTAGACGCGATTAAGGCTGCAATGGAGGCCGAGATGGATGCTCATAATTTCTATTCCAAAGCAGCCCAGAAAACGAAAAACCCTAAGGGAAGGGACATGTTTTCCCAGTTGGCCGATTTCGAAAAGAATCATTTCCATCATCTGAAGGTCCTCTATGATTCCCTGAAGGGAGAGGGAAAATGGACCGCCTACTCCGGAACCAGATTTTCCAAGAAAGGGAAAAAGATCAGCACGGATTTGTCCATAGAGAAAGAGGTGGGGCCTCAGGCTGATGATCTCGATGCCCTCTCCATGGCCATCAAAGAAGAAAGAAAGGCCCAGGAATATTACCACGAGATGGCAAAGGAACCCGCCGATCCCCTTGGGAGGGATATGTTCAAGAAATTGGCCAGGGAGGAGGAGTTACACGAAAGGATATTAAACGACCAATTTTACAGCCTGACCAACAAGGGTCTCTGGATGTGGGGAGACTGAAAAAATGATTATAGGGGCTGTTGCCCCGATCCCCTGGAGCGAACATCAAAGAATTTTTGCTAACCATTCTTGGCGAAGCGAAACGGCCACAAATCCAATGTTTGAGCCTGAAAGACGAGTTTTGGGAACGAAGTAGCGCCTAAAGCGCTCTTTGTAATGGAGCGAGCCTCAGAATGGTCAAAAAGTCTTTTCAGTGAGCGAAAGGGGATCTGGGCAACAATCGCAATAGAGCTGACCCGTGTCCTTTCTACACTGGGCCAAAATCTGGATGACCCTGGGAAAGCCGTGCTCGGCGCCCCTCTCACCGCCCGTTTTCATCTCAATCGTCCAAGGTCCGAGAAAGCAAAGCTAGAGGGCATTTTTCTCCTTGAGCCCATCTTCCAAATACCCGAGAAACTCCTCGGCTTTCTCCAGAGGAGGCTTTGTCATAAAACTGATGAGGATGAAGGTAACCAAGCAGACCAACCCTCCCCAGATTGCTGGCCAGTGGCCCAAAGGCCTGATGCGGGAAAATTGGAGAAAGCCCGTTACCACCCCACCCAAAATCATGCTCCAGATAGCCCCTGTAGCGGTACCCCTTTTCCAGAAGAAGGCCCCGAATATGGCCGGAACCGTCATGAGAAGCCCCGCCGATGCCGCAACGGAGAGTATTGAGATGAGCCCCAGCCTCAACCCCCCAAAAATCATTGCCACCACGGAGATCACCGGAATCACCCATTTTCCCAACCTCAACTGCATCTCCTCCGATGCTCGGGGCTTAAACCCCCTGTAGAGATCCCGGGCAAACATGGAAGACAGGGTAAGGAGAATGGAATCAATGGTTGAGATGGCCGCCCCCAAAATCCCCACCATTACGATTAGGGCCAGGATAGCCGGGATGACGGGCTGGGAGAGAAGGGTTGGCGTGGCTAGATCGGCTCTCGTAAGGCCCGGGTTCAATACCTTCGTGGAAAAACCCCACATGACCGAGACCAGGGTATAGATGAAACCGAAAATGAGAAATCCCCCCAACATCCTCCGCATAGCACTCATTGACTTGGGGATGAAGAGCCTCTGGCTGACCTGTGGGTTGGAGATGCAGAAGAAAAACCACGGAAGCGTCAGGCCAATGTAGACCTTAAGGTTGAAAAAGCCCGGCCCGGGAACACTCAACCATCCGGGATAGTCCGTCTCTAACTTCGCGAAAAGACCTCCAAAGCCTCCGAAAAACCGATAAACTACGAAAAACAGGACGAGGACCGATGTCACCAACATGATCAAGGCCTGGAGACTATCGGTCCAGGCCACGGACCTCAGTCCCGCTATCCAGGCCCAGATAATGGCTAGTAGGGTTGCCAAGACGAGGCCCACCCAGAAGGGAATTGCCCCTCCCGATAGCCCCTCAAATAGGATCCCGATGCCCATCAGCTGAACGGCGGCATACGGAATGAGAAAGATCAAACAGACCAATGTGGTCACAACGGCGACCCATCGGCTTTGATATCGATCTCCCAAGAGCTCTGCCGGGGAGATATATCCGTACCTCTTCCCCACCAACCAAAACCGCGGAGCGAAAAAGACCGCGAGAACCAAACCCGAAAGGTAGGTCAGCTCAAACCCCAAGGCCCCCACTCCCCCTCTATAGGTCAAGCCGGCCAAACCCACCATCATAAAGGCGCTGTACGTTGTGGCGCTGTACGTGAGGGCTGCAACAAATCCCCCTACCGTGCGATTCGCCAAGAAATACTCGGTTATCCCCGCACCCATCCCTCTGCGGGACATATAAGCCATCCACGTTGCCAGGGCCACGTAGATGGCGACGCAGACTATGATATACGATACGTTCATTTCCCCCTCTCAATCCCTCCACTTCCACAGGAGGACCAACATGGAGGCGATAGCTGTCAACGCAAAGAGATTCCAAAAAAGGAAAGCCCCGTAAAACTTGCTCACCCCTGAAAGAACCCTGTAGGGCACGGTATAATCCAATAGGAGCAGAAAGCCGAACCATATGATCCAGCCCCACCTTTTCCCTTTCATCTGTAAAACCCTCCTTTCCGATTTCCTACCCTATAAGCGAACTCTGAAGCTCACCTGTATCCCTTCAGAACTCATGGGAAACAGCTCCTCTTAACCTCAGCCTCAGTCTTAGCCTTCAACCTCCGTCCTCAACCCCAACCTCTGTCCTACCTCCTCTAAGTTCCTGATCACATCGTCTCCACTGCGGCTCCAAGACCGATCGATATGCAAGGCTTTGATCCCCCGTCCCTTTGGAACGAGATAGTCGAACTCCCAGTGGTCCCCCACATGCAGTATCTCCTGGAAGCTGATTCCGAGGAGTTGGCATATACGTCCGTAAAATTCCGCGGTTTTTTTGATCTGCCCGAAGTCGGAGGTGGCCGAAAAAATCCGTGAGAAATATCTCCGGAGTGCAGATACTTCAACTTCGATATCAATAAATTCCCGTGCGGCATTGGAAATGATGATGAGCCTGTAGTTGCGAGAGAGGTCTTGGAGCACCTTTGAGACCTCTGGATACGTTTTGATCTTGTGGGAGAAACGATTCAGCAATGGTTTCCAATGGCCATCGAGATGGAAAAAATTAAACCAATACTTGATATCGTACCACTGGAGGGACCCATCACCTACCTTGCGGTATTCTCCCTCCACGATCTCCTTGGCCTCGTCAAAGGAAATCCCTCTCTTTTCGGCAAAGAGCTGGGGAATCCCCACACTCCATACCCATTCGCTAAATTCTGAATCAACCAGGGTCCCATCCAGATCAAAGGAGATGACCTTTATCCCTTCCGGAATCATCATTCATCCTCATTACCGCACATAAAGAACTCTCTCCATGGAATCAAACCATCTCCAGCACGATGTCATCAATGCTCTCCACCTTTTCTTGAGTTAGGTCAACCAGGGCTACCGTCCTGATGGGTAGATAGGCATAAGAGGTAAAGATGGT
>Ga0209636_10000412_pt1 | contig 41093 bp, 43 predicted proteins | sample DeeMarSWOR152_54_FD_187464 | JGI IMG/M metagenome (GOLD analysis project Ga0209636, IMG submission 187464) | Marine sediment microbial communities from White Oak River estuary, North Carolina - WOR-1-52-54 (SPAdes) (version 2) | ecosystem: Environmental > Aquatic > Marine > Intertidal zone >... | reverse complement strand
AGAACAACACTAAGTTAAGGGTTTGTATAATGATTGGGGGCAGGTTATTGCATTAATTACAGTTTTTGTATATATTGGATTAGTTTTGTGAGGTGAAGTGTGAAGAAGTTAATTGCTGTGCTTTTGTTAGCAGTGATGTTTACAGCTGGCTGTGATTTAGCCGGTAGTAGTGTCACCACTACCAATCAGCCGCCGCTAGTAAACTCCTTTGTCGCTGACCCACCAACCATTGTTCCTGGAGGGTCTTCGACGCTTAGCTGGAATGTATCGGAAGCCACTAGGGTAATTATAGACCAGGGGATAGGCAGTGTATCCCTAACCGGAAATAGGGCCGTAATGCCCAACGTGACCAGTGTTTATACAGTGACCGCGACAAACGCGGCCGGTATCAGCGTTACGGCTACAGCTCAAGTCATAGTTACAGGAACAATAGCACCTTCACCAACTCCCACGCCAATCACTGGCAGCCTACCGCTAGTTAATTATTTCACGGCCAACCCAACCGCTATATACGCTGGTGATTCTGCTACCTTAAGCTGGAGTGTGTTAAATGCAACATCAATGAATATTTCCCCAGGTGTAGGCTTTGTCAGTTCTGTTGGGAGTACGCTCGTATCACCTGATCAATCGACTTCATATACTCTGTCTGCCACTAATTCAGCGGGTACCGTAAACAGGTCAATTAATGTTAACGTCCTATTGGCACAACCCAGTCCGCCACCAGCGCAGGAAACCTTCATAGTAATCGAGGTTGTAGCCGCTACCGAGCCATCGCCCGGCTACTGCCCCGAAATACTCTATGCCGATATCACCACCAACGGTGCCGGCACTGTCAACTATCGATGGGAATCTGCTGAGGGAGGCGGATACAGCTATACCTTCAGCGAAAGCTTTACTTCGGCAGGTACACAAAGGGTGACGTTAATTCAGGAAATGAGGGCACTGCCTTCAGGCATGTACCAAGTCCACGTTATGAGTCCAAATGATATAATATCCAACACAACACATTACACCACTTGTGCGCCTTAACAAAATCTCTTAGCTAACATAGCCCCACCTCAGATGTGACCCACCCCTATAACTATTCCATGTAATGAAGCTATAACTTAAGGCAATTATCCACCGGACTGGCCACCACATTCAATCCTTCGCTCATGCCATTCCATTCAGAAGTATGCAAATGTATAATACTTCTGAAACGTATCGGAGGTGAGAGGTGAGCAGTCTAAATCGCTTCGGCACTAGAGGGATCATTGTACAATCAATTCTTATAATCATCGGATTTGCAATCTTATTTATATCAGCGGGCACACTTGCCTGGATAAACGCGTGGGTATACGTTGGCCTGGTTTCAATTTATTGGGTGATAAATACAGTAGTGCTGGCAAGAGTGAATCCGGAGATGTTGAATGAACGCGGCAGCGTTATCAAGGAAGGTACAAAAGGCTTTGATAAGATATGGGTAGCCATTTATCCCGTACTAACCTTTGGCAACCTGGTCGTCATGGGGTTCGATGCAGTTAGATTTCAATGGTCGTTTATGCCTCTCTGGCTGGCTATTTTGGGCATCGTAATAATGATACCTGCCTCTGTAATCAGCATATGGGCAATGGCCGTCAATAAGTTCTTTGAATGGACAGTGCGTATCCAGGATGACAGACAACAATATGTTTGTACATCTGGCCCATACAAGATAATGAGACATCCGGGATATGCCGGTTTAATCATTTCAATATTAGCCTATCCATTGATTTTAGGTTCATGGTGGGGTTTTGTGATGAGCGGCATATTGGCAATAATAGTAGTAATCCGCACGGCGCTGGAAGACCGCACACTACAAAATGAAATGCCGGGTTATAGAGAGTATGCCAAGCAAGTGAAATACCGCCTAATCCCGCTTGTCTGGTAAGATAATAAGTTGATGACTTATGCTTAATGGTGGAGCTTGCTGGACGGAAAGAAGAACTTTTGCCATGGCTTTCCGCCTCATCACATAGCCCATCGTTTGTCACAATTGTAGCAACGAAGGCTATCAAGCATAAGACAGAAGAGCCCCATTTTTTAGCCTTAGATTTTGTCTTTCTGCCAGCAGCCTAGGCTTCTCCCTAACCAATAAAGGCTAATGTGCAGTTGCACAATCTGGACAAATGTGACATGCTGAACAACAGGCAATTGCCCTGGATGGGAACTAGTGCTGCTTAAGCTGCATTAGTTAGCTCTTTATTTCTTCTTTTGTTCTGTCTTCCCAGCTTTCTTTTCTGATATTTGTTTCTTGGGTTTTTTCACATTTTTTCTTCCCTTACTACCCACGTCTAAACCTCCTTATTCAATTCCTTTTCAGGTCTTACTTGCTAACACCTTACCTGTAAATTCTCTTCAGGTCAAATTATAATGTTATCTCCACAGATATCGAAGACATCCGGTTGTTTAGAATTTCTCTAATATGACAGATGCGTTGGATTGCACAATTCGCCCTATTATGCAGTCGAGGCTTTCATTGATTGGATGCAAATCCTGCTTCTACCCAAGCCCCCGAAGAATATCTCTCACGCGGGATTATACTACTGAATAAACTTATCAGAGATAAATTTGGAGTGCCCATATTTAAAGAGCATGATAATGCCAATAAGATTATTAAAAGAATTCATAGATTTAGGGCAGTAACAGAGCAAGGCTTATTTGAATTAGCGAAGGACATTTACAGGTTTGTAGGAGAGAAAATAAATACCGAAGAAATAAGAAAGGTAGTTAATCCTAAGAAGGATGAAAAATGGGGTCAACTCAAATCCCTGGAAAAATTGCTAGGGTTAAAAGTCGGAAAAGAAGCCGCATATTCGCTCGTTAGCCCTTTGTGGGGTGTATATTCTTTGAGACTCGCTGACTCCCATTTACCATCAGCCGATATTAGCGAAGCATATTCTCTGTGTCAAATACACATTGAAAAACCTGGTGTAATCCAAGGTTACCAATTGATTGACACGTGCGCGACTTGCATTTATGACATTTGTAAAGCACTAAAGTAAAGAGTACACATCACAACTTGAGTTTTTGTTAACAAAACCGAGGAATGTTAACTGGGGATAATTATTAACTAGATTTCGGTATCCCTATCCATCTTGGGGTTCTATTTTTATATTTAAGATAGGTATCACCATATTTTTCAAGGCAAAACCGTTCTTCGGCAGGCGCACAGAGAATTGCAAGGATTATATGTAGGATTATAAGCAACAAAAAAAGCCAAGAAGCAGAAGCAATGCCAATGCCTATGTATTGCACAAATACCCCGATGTATATTGGATGCCTTGAATATTTGTATAATCCCTCGGTAATAGGTTCATCTATAGGAGTAGTCCTCCAAGGTATTCTTGCAATTTGACAAATTATCAGTCCCACTACGAAGAGGGCGATACCTGCATAAAGCAATGGCGTTCCCAAGGGCAGTGGCAGGAAGATGGAGTATATGATTAGAATAATCAAAATTGCCGTCCCAAAGTTGTTCATTATTTTTTCTGATTTGTTAGGCGGGGGATAAGCAGCCGACTTTTGGAACTGGGCTTTGTAATCATACCTGAATATCGGCCAATCAAGAGGCATTACATGAAAAAACACCCAGGCTACCCAGAAAATCCAGAGATTCCATATACCTATTTCCAAAGTTGGCATAAGCGTCATGATCCCCTCCTCTACAAAATCCATTTTATACTAGCAGATGAATTGGAACAAGGCTGAGGAAATTTGAAGCAACATAGTACACAATAGTCAGTTTTGTGTCCATGATAACCGGGGGTGGTCGCACAGGGCACTAAAAGGTGTAGCAAGTAGCGTGGACAAATTTGTACAGAAATTAGCTACGTTTTGTAAACTTTTGCAAGCAGTTGGTGGAGCTGATGGGATTCGAACCCACTACCTTCTGACTGCCAGTCAGACGCTCTCCCGATTGAGCTACAGCCCCACACCAAAAAGTCTAGCAAAAAACTCGACCAAACTCAACCACCTGCGTGCGTCAGATAATTTGACAAGGCATGATATAATTAACCGTCACACCAATTATCGGTTTGCGCCCAAAAGAAATCCCGCCTGAGAGAAAGGTATAAACCCCGGATGTTATTGCTTACCCATCCTTCAATTCCTGGAGACCCTGAAAAACAAAATCGCGTTGCCAAAAGTATGCCGCCATAGTTTTTAACTAGCCTCTGAAAGGAAAGATTAGCTGTGGAGAGAATAGAGCGTTTTCTTGACGAAAAATTGAACCCGCTATATAGAGCCCACTATGCGCTCTGGATTTACTGGTGGCCGTTGTGGAGGAGTCTATACAGCGGACGAGCCATCATGAGACTATGGGATAAATATAACTTAGTAAAAGAAGGGCATTGCTTTCTTGATTATGGCTGCGGCACCGGCGACTTCACCATCCCTGCGGCTAAAATAGTAGGTTCGGCAGGAAAGGTACATGCTCTGGATTGTTTCCCACGCCAATTGAGAATAGTGAAGAGAAGAGCAAGCAAAGAAGGACTGTCAAACATCAAAATCATCCTCTCAGAGCTGGAGACAGGCTTGCCCGACGAATCCGTGGATATAATCTGGATGTGTGATGTCTTTCATGAGGTCAGGCAGAAAAGAGCAGCATTAGAAGAGCTTCACAGGGTATTAAAGAAAGACGGCATTTTGGCAATCCACGATAGCATGAAGGACAGAGTCTTAACCTACACCGATGGTCTGTTTTTGCTGAACGGCAAACACGGTAATCTATTCAGGCTCGTTAAAGCAAAAGACACCATGTAGGCACGACAAGCGGAAGGGATATGGAGGGAAAAGTGATGAACAAATTCATTTTACCAGTGTTTTGGGCATTATTTGGTATTTTCATCGCGTTTGCAATCGTTATGCAGGTGCTCATGGGGCCGCCACTGAGACAATTGATTAACGAGTCTATAGGCGTTAATTTTGCTCCGTCTCTCTTTTTCATTTTAGGCTCATTATTTTTTCTGTTAGGATTGGCACTAATAATTCTGACAGCCAGAGCAAAACTAGATAAAATATTCAAGAGCTTTCTTTTGCTAACAGGCTCTTCCGCAGTAGGAGTCTTCGTAAGTATTTTGCTTCATGGTGCTATATATGGTCTATTTATCCTGATCTTCGGTGAAGGCTTCTGGGAGAGAATAGGAATACCAGATGAGCCTTTCTTCTTTATTATGGCAATTTTCGTTTGTCCGCTCGCCTATTTAGTCGGAACAGTTGGCAGCATTGTTCTTATAATCAGAAGAGGGAAACACGAAGCCCAGACAGCGTAAATCTTGGCTACCAAGCCTTTCTTTGCTTACCTTGATGTTTAAAACGGCAAGCAGCCTGATGTAGGAACTATATGCCAACAATTCGTCCGGAAGCCCCTGAAGATGTGTCTGCTATTCGCTTGCTAAATGAACAGGCATTCGGTCAAAAAAGTGAAGCCGAGATTATCGAAAAGCTCCGAAACCGAGGCTTATTAACAATTTCCCTCGTCGCCATTCAGGATAATAACATTGTCGGACATATTGCCTTCAGTCCCGTTAAAATCGAATCAGAACATCCTAGCTTCGAGGCAATAGCTCTCGCACCAATGGCAGTCCTCCCTGCTCATCAAAGTAAAGGAATTGGCTCGCAACTTGTTCGTGCCGGCCTTGAAAAATGCCGACAGCTTGGCTATGAGATAGCGGTTTTGGTTGGTCATCCAAATTATTACCCGCGTTTTGGATTCGTTACGGCTAAAGCCAAAGGTCTTAAATGCGACTTTGAAGTCCCTGACGAAGCATGGATGGTCTTAGAACTCCGGAAAGGTGCCTTGGCAGGAAGGGAAGGCACAGTAAAGTTTCAGCCTGAGTTTGAAGAGGGTACTTAAAGCTGCTTCTTAAAATAGGAGATACAGCCGAGATTACAATTCGAACCCACTACCTTTTGACTGCCAGCCAACATCCGCCAAATTGAGTTGCGGTCCAAAGCATGAACCTGGCAAAAAGCTCAGTGAAGACCAGACGACGTTAGTGCTTTAGAGGCCGCCCCCAGGCATCTCTGCGCCAATCGCTGGCAATAAGGATAAAATCAGTAAGCCACCAGACACCAAAGCAACTCAAGGTAACAAGCTTAACAATCGCCGAGCGTGTTCTGCCAATATAAAAACGGTCAGCACCAAAGAACCCAAGAAAAAGAGAAAGAAGAAGGGCTACTCGCCAGCTTCTTGGCTTTGGCTTAGGCTTAGGCTCAGGTTTAAGTTTAGGTTTAGGCTTAGGCTTAGGCTTGGGTTTAGGTTTGGGCTTGGACTTGGACTTTGGCTCAGGTTTAGACTTAGATTTAGACATGTACCTCCTAAATTTCCACTTCCATAATTAGCATCTCTAAAGGCAATACTAATTAAAATAAGGCACCGCAATCTTCCAGCCTGAGGCCCCGGCCAGCGCTGCAGCTACAGACAATAAACTCTTTCAAGGTGACCGGTACCCCTTGCCATTCACCAAGCTCTTCTTGACTCATGCTCAATCCGCACTTATTTCTTAGCGCCAAAATAGGTGTTTAGAAAATCTCTGATTGGCTTCTGTATCTCAGGATTGTCCCAGTCATATTCATGTCCCGGGGCATTAACACAATGAGCAAAGGCTACCCGTCTTCCTCTAAGCAGATGCCACATCCACTTAAAGGGGGCAGACATAAGGATTCCGGCCCCAACCCTCAAATTTCCCTGCGCCAGGACATCAGGCCTGACCCCATTACTATCCATAGCTAGCGTTCTCTCGGTAATTATCCGCCAAGATTTATACTGGAACGGAAAGCCCAACTCTATGCTATAGACCGGGTAAAGTCCGCCCAGTTGCCGCATAACTGAGCTGCCGAAGGCAGCTCCTTGGCTTATCCCTACCAAGATCACCTTGATGTCATTGACATGCGTTAGGATAAATCGTAGCCAGCCTGCCATTTCTCTTGCCTTAGGCGCAAAGAAGCGAAATTGCTCTCTCAAGTCGCGCATCTGCTCCCGCCACCCTCTGCCACTGCGGAAGTACTGGGTCAGTAACAAACTATATCCCATTTCTTCTATAACGCCTTTGATTCCGGCCACTATGCTCCTCTCCCACGCCAGGCACTGGTCTAGTCGGGCATGTCCCCAACCACCAGGGTTATGAACAATAAGAAAGTCTTTACCTCTGGCCCTTGCACAAACATCTAAAAGTTGATTGGCGAAGTCAGTACCTGCCTCATCACTACCAAAAAGTTGCCGGGCCAAGCGATCGGCCTCTTCTCGTAAAGTCAGATTCGCACTAGTCATCTTTAATCCTCTGCTGATATTTTCGGCCTTTTTAGGAGAGCCCAATCAACGAAGCACCTATCTAACCGCATCAATAAGGTGATATCTTGCAATCTTTTCACCTGTCGAATTACCCCTCTGCTCAAAATAGACTGTGTTGCCCTCTTGCCAAACCCATAGATTATGCCCGCGGTGAAGCCATGCCCCGATAGATTGCTTCGAAGGATAAGCGATAAAAACAACTTTCGCTACTCTGTTGAGCTCGTCCAAGGCCATTTTGGCATCACCAATCGTTGGCATGTGTTCCAGCAAATGACTGGCAAAAGCGGCTCCAAATGCTTTGTCGGAGAACGGAATCTGGGTAACGTCGGCAATCACACCACAAGGGTGACCTTCGAAGGCTCGTCGCTCAACATCGAAACAAACATCACCGTCACCATGTGCTGGCATATTTAACCACCGACGAATCCCTCTGTTACTCCACGGTCCACCGGCTATCAGCAGCGGTTTTCCAAACTTCCGGGCGCATGCAACGGCAGCTTCATATCCCTTGCTCTTTTGCGAAATCTCACCGAACCAGACAGCTAACTGCCAGCCCACTACACCGAGCGATATTCCGACCATGCAGAAAAAGAAGATATACAATTTTCAATTACATTCCCTTCTAGATTCCCAGAAACCGGAAAAGCGAATTTAACCCAAAATAGCCACAAAACGCTATGAATGAGCTTTTTAGTACGTTACCAAGCAAGGAAAAAAGGAAGAATTTCCATACAGGATAACGGAGTGACGCCATGGCAATAGTCATCGGTAGGTGAAAAGGATTCATTATGGCCGACATCATAAAGACAGCCAGCGAACCATGCCGATTTGCCCAATTCATGGCCCTATCATACAAGCCCCTGTTAACCTTGTAAGCGAGTTTCTGAGAAAGGTCCCTGCCCCCATAGCCAAGCATGAAAGTGAGTAGCTGACCCAAAGCGGCGCCAAACCCTGCGATTACACCTACCAATATAGGCGCTCCTATCTGGAATTGAGGTGCCAGGATAGACGGTAGTGTGAATACTAAAAGCCAATAGGGAATGGGTATTGCTATCATGCTCAACAAGCTTCCACCGAGGAAAGCAACAATGAGCATGCCTAGAAGACCATAGGTGGCTACATATTTCGCATCCAGTAGGTAATCTTTATAGTAGATGGCGGCAAGGCAAAGAAGGATAGTGAGTATTAAAGACAGAACACCTAATGTTATATCTCTTATGGATAACCGCTGCTGGACTTCCTCGCTCGCGGTTACCGTGTCCATTCGTGAGGAATTTCCCATTTACCTAGATGATTTGACCTTCTTCTTGGTGCTAAAGTTTAGCACATCACCACTAACGCCAACAACCACAGTCTCTCCGTCCTTTATCTCGCCCTGCAATATTCGGCTAGACAGAGGATTCTCCACATAACGCTGAATTGCCCGACGAAGTGGACGAGCTCCATAGGCTGGTTCATAGCCTTCCTTGAGCAGCCAGGCTTTCGCCTCGTCACCCAGCTCCAACTTGATATTTCTATCAGCTAGCCTCTTCTCCACCTCCGAGATTAACAGGTCGACAATCTTTTTCAATTGCTCCTCAGTAAGCGGCTGGAAGATGATGATGTCATCTACCCTGTTCAAAAATTCTGGGCGGAATGTCCGTTTCAACTCGTCCTCCACAGCGCTTTTCAGCCGCTGTTGCTCACTCTTTTCCTGACGAGAAAAGCCGATGGCCTGACGTTGAAATTCCTGAGTACCCAGGTTGCTCGTCATTATCACTACCGTATCTTTAAAATTAACCGTTCTACCATGACCATCTGTCAGCCTGCCGTCCTCCAGTATCTGGAGTAGAGTATTAAAAACGTCAGGATGCGCCTTCTCAACCTCGTCAAATAGAAGCAGCCTAAACGGACGACGGCGCACGGCTTCGGTCAGTTGTCCTGCCTCTTCATAACCCACATATCCTGGTGGAGCACCAATAAGCCGAGATACTGTGTGCTTCTCCTGGAACTCCGACATATCTAGCCGAATCATAGCGTCTTCGTCATCGAAGAGGAACTGAGCTAATGCCTTGGCCAGCTCTGTCTTCCCAACACCTGTAGGCCCTAAGAAGATAAAACTACCTATGGGCCTCTTAGGGTCTTTAAGCCCGGCTCGCCCCCTCCTGATAGCCTCAGAGATAGCCGAAACCGCCTCATCCTGATTTACAATTCTCCCATGCAACCTCTCTTCCATGTGAAGCAACTTCTCAGCCTCACCTTCCAGCATTCGAGACACCGGGATACCCGTCCACTTGGAAATCAACTCAGCTATAGTCTCCTCATCCACAACGCTATCGATCTTTTTCTCCTTGCGCCACTCATCTTCCTTCCTATCACGCTCAGGCTCCAGCTGCAACCTTTGCGACCTTAACTCGGCCGCCTTTTGATAGTCTTCTCTCTGAGAGGCTGAATCTTCCTCATCTTGCAGATACTTTATCTTCGCGTCCAGCTCTTTGATATCCTGTGGTTTGCTTTCCATATCAATACGCAGCTTGCTTGCTGCCTCATCAATAAGGTCAATTGCCTTATCTGGCAAAAACCTGTCTGAGATATAACGCTGGCTAAGTTTGGCAGCAGCCACCAGTGCAGAGTCATCGATCTTTATCTTGTGATGGGCTTCATATCTAGGGCGCAAGGCACGCAGCATCTCTATTGTCGCCTCAACGCTCGGCTCACTGAGAAACAACGGCTGCAATCGTCGCTCCAATGCCTTGTCCTTCTCAATATGTTGCCGATACTCATCCAGAGTAGTTGCCCCAACACACTGGAGTTCACCACGAGCTAACGCTGGCTTCAACATATTGCTGGCATCAATGGCCCCCTCAGCAGCCCCAGCACCAACTACAGTATGCATCTCATCTATAAACAAGATAATTTCACCGGTAGCCTGGCGAACCTCATCCATAACCGCCTTCAGTCTCTCCTCAAACTCACCACGGAACTTGCTGCCTGCGACCAGCGCTCCCATATCCAAGGCAATGACTCTTTTGTTCTTAAGAGAATCAGGGATATCACCAGCCGCAATCTTCTGGGCTAACCCTTCAGCAATAGCTGTTTTGCCAACACCAGCCTCACCGATAATAACCGGGTTATTCTTGGTGCGTCGAGTCAATATCTGCATCACCCGTTTTATATCGTCATCACGTCCAATCACCGGATCGAGTTTGCCCTGACGAGCTAACTCGGTTAGGTCACGGCCATATTTCTCCAGGGACCGATACCTGCTCTCAGCGGTTGGACTATCAACTCGGTGCCCCCCCCGAATATCCTGAAGCGCCCGGTAAATCTTCTCCTGGTCAATGCCAAATTCCTTTAGAATTGTGGCTGCCTCCCCCTTATCTTCCCCAGCAATAGCAATCAGCAGATGTTCAGTGCTAATGAAATCGTCCTTAAGTCGGTCAGCCTCACGAGCAGCATTATCCATGAGACGAGCGATTCGAGGGGTGGCATAAATTTGAGCTGACTCATAGGCTGCTTTCGGAGCACGGTCGAGGCTGTCTTCAACTCGCTTTTTTACCGCCTCCACATTCGCACCTAACTTCCCCAATATCTGCGAGGTCAAGCCGCTTTCTTGCTCCAGCAATGCCAACAAGATATGCTCCACATCCCACTGGACATGGTGATAGCGACTAGCGATACTTTGCGAAACAGCCAGTATTTCCCTGGCCTGTTCAGTAAATCTTTCCGGTCTCATAGGTTTCTATTCCTCTTTATCAAACTCCTCTTTACTTTCCTTAGTGTCTATTTCAGTTTGTCTAAACTGCTCAATCTCAAATTCCATTTCCTGAATTCGGCTTTGCATCTCTGTCATTTTCTCCGCCATGCGTATTACCACCTCCACCCCAGCCAGATTGATTCCCAAATCACTCATCAAGGCCTTAATCTGGCGCAGGCGTTCAACATCAGCTTCCGAGTAGTAGCGGATGTTACCCTTGGAACGATAAGGCTGCACCAGGCCAACTCTTTCATAATAACGCAAGGTGTGCGTCTCAATGCCCACCATTCGAGCCGCAATGCTTATGACATATCTCGGTTCTGAACCCGTCGAATCCATCTATGTTATCACCTCAACACTACAATGACAATGCCTAACCGGGACGGTAGATTCGCAACTGTTCAAAAAGCTGCCTCTCCTGGGGAGTCAATTTTGTCGGCAGCATCACCTTCACTTTAGCGAACATGTCACCTCGTGAAGAATCATTCAAATGCGGCATTCCCTGACCTGTCAATCGAAACACCTTGCCATTCTGAGTCTCCGGTGGCACTTTTAAAGCCACGTTTCCCTTAAGTGTCGGGACTCCTACCTCACCACCAAGCATGGCGGTTGCTAATGAGACTGGTACTTCAACATGAAGGTTATCCCCCTTGCGCTCAAATACCTGGTGAGGCAATACTTTCACTACCAAAAATAGATCACCTTTAGCTCCATCGTAGCCTTGACTACCCTGGCCTGCAATACGCACTCTTGAACCATCTCCAACCCCAGGTGGAATTTTGACTTCAAGTCGCTTAGGCCTCAGCAACCTGCCTGAACCTCCACAGTTAGAACATCGTGCTCTGCCAGTCCTACCACTACCACCACACACCGAACAAGACTCCTCAGCCTGAAGCTGAAGAACACGTTTTGTCCCCTGATAAGCTTCTTCCAGAGTCACCTCCACAGGATGCTCCAAGCTCCTAGCCCTGGCTCCGGCAAAGCGGCGGGCAGTGCCTGAACCACTGCCGAAGCCCCGAAAAATACCACCAAAGATGTCACCTAAATCACCCAAGTCACCAAAATCAAAGGTGGTGTATGTGCCACCCTTGCTGAAATCCCATTGAGTTCCTTGGCCGGCTTTGGCAAATTGTTCGGCGTATTGCCACTGGTCACCAAAGCGGTCATATTTTTTCCGCTTTTCCGGGTCAGAAAGCACCTCATAAGCCTCGTTTATCTCTTTGAACCTGGCTTCAGCCGCCTTATCCCCGGGATTGACATCAGGATGGTATTTCCGGGCAAGCCGCCGATAAGCCTGCTTTATCTCTTTTTCAGGAGCATTACGACCCACACCTAAAATCGAATAATAATCTTTACCTGGCATAGTATTCACCTTAAGCCATTTGTCTGTATTATTTTAAACGACTTATTAAGCTTTGTCAAATACCTACTCTATATATGCTAATATAATATATTAATATAATTGACAAATCTTTTTAATTATCTTATAATTTACTGTGAGTGGGACTCAGAATACATAGAGGAGGTAAAAGTATGAACATTGTACGATGGGAGCCATTCAGAGAAATGACAAGTTTGAGAGATGCTATGGACAGGCTGTTTGAGGACAGCTTCGTCCGAACTCCGCGCTTATGGCCAACGGCAGGAACATGGGAATTACCCGTAGACATGCACCAAACTGACAATGACCTGGTAATAAAGGCTTCTCTCCCTGGTTTTAAACCCGAAGAGGTAGATATCTCCATCACTGACGGTACAATCAACATCAAAGGTGAGCACAGGGAAGAACAGGAGGTCAAGGAGGATAATTACTTCTATAAGGAGCGGCGCTACGGTACCTTCAGCCGCTCATTGCCCATACCGGTTAAGGTCAAGAACGATAAGGCGGAGGCGGTCTTCGAAGATGGCGTACTTACACTAACCCTGCCCAAGGCAGAAGAGGTTAAACCAAAACAAATCAAGGTCAAGGCGAAGCAAGTCACCGAGGGCAAAAAGGCAGAAAGCAAAAACTAAAATGTCTATTACTGAGCTCCACTCGCCGATTGCCAAACATCAAGAAACTGCTGAACGATCTGCGCTGTAGCCCCCCATATTACCTTTCCTTCATATTCATAGGAGTAATCGACAGAGACATCATTGCCAAAAGTGGAATATTCCTCCTTCTTTTTGGCTTTATGCAACAAGGCTGAGACAGGTATGCTAAAAATCTCATCGATCTCGTAACGATTCAGCCTGAACTCGTGAGGATATGGTATAAGAGCTACAAAAGGTGATATATTGAAATTAGAAGTCGTCGTTGGAGTATCATCCAATTCACCTAAAATCTCCACGTCTTTAGCTGCCACACCAATCTCTTCCCAGCTCTCTCTAAGAGCTGTATCCAAAAGGCTAGCGTCAACCTCGCTGCGAGCTCCACCGGGAAATGATATTTGCCCTTTGTGATGCTGTACCTGGTCGCTCCGCTGAGTGAAAAGGATATGGTACTCCCCGTCTTTGCAAAAAATCGGAACTAATACTGCTGCCTCGGTCAGCCCTCTGCTGCTTAACCTCGCCTTCGGCCGCGAAGCTAAAAACTGCCTGAGCTTCTCTTTCATATATCAACCAATCATACATCACTACCATGTGCAAAACAAACTCCTCAGCTTTTATGATATTGCCGAACCTGAAATTTGCTAAAAAGTTAAGCCGTCAGTTATACTGAAATGTTGAGGTTTGTTTTATCTATGCCTATAAATCGTGACTATTACGAAATACTCGGGGTTCCCAGAAACGCAAGTGGCGAGGAAATTAAGAAAGCTTTCCGTAAGTTGGCTTTCCAGTATCATCCTGACCACAATGAAGAGGCGGCGGCTGAAGAGAAGTTCAAGGAGATAAACGAGGCCTACGAAGTACTCTCCGACGCCAAAAAGCGTGCCTCTTATGACCGCTACGGCCGCGTAGCCACCGGCGATATATTCGGCTTCGAAGATCTCGGCTTCGGCGGCTTAGGTAACATTTTCGATGCTTTCTTCGGTGCTACCACTGCCACGTCTCAACGTCGCTCCCCTCAAAAGGGAGCTAACCTGCAAGCTAACCTGACCCTTTCTTTTGAGGAAGCAATTTTCGGAGCGGAAAAGCAATTTGAGACTTGGCGTATCGAAAACTGCTCTGTATGCCAAGGCCTCGGTAGTCAACCAGGAACAAACCCACAAAAATGCCCTGACTGCAACGGCAATGGCGAGGTACGTCGAGTCCAGCAAAGCTTTTTCGGGCGTTTTGCTCACACCACCACCTGTCCATACTGCAAAGGCGAAGGCACAGTGATCCACAACCCCTGCCGCCAGTGCAAAGGCAGCGGCAAAGAGAAGTTAAAACGCAAACTGACAGTCACCGTTCCGCCAGGAATTGACGAAAGCTACCAGATGCGCCTCGGCAATGAAGGCGATGCCGGAAAATACGGCGGTCCCCCCGGCGATGTCTACATCAACTTCTCCGTTAAACCACACAAGTTCTTTGTCCGCAAGGGAAATGATATCCTCTATGAATTGCCTGTTAATTTCGCTCAAGCTGCCCTGGGAGATAATATAGAAGTGCCAACCATGGACGGCAAAGCACCAATGAAGATACCGTCGGGGACTCAGAACGGAAAGGTGCTCCGAATTAAAGGCAAAGGGGTGCCTCGTCTTAACAGCAAGGGGAGAGGAGACCAACTGGTCATAATCAGGGTAGTAACCCCGCAATCGATGGACGCCAAGCAAAAGCGACTTTTTGAAGAATTAGCTAAAACTCTGCCCACGGCGAAAATGCCTGAAGGCAAGGACCACGAAATAATCGATTAGATGAGAAATACGCCCATCGATAATCAGGCGGTCGATTCAGGTTTCAGCCCGTTCTTGAACCGCCTTGATATCTCAGCAGGTGGCAGGGACTCAAATAAAACGCTGTATATAAGATTTATAATCGGTGTTTCAAGGCTCAGCCTATTCGCCAAACGGTGAGCAGCGATAGCTGTATCAACCCCCTCAGCTACGTGGGACATAGAAGCAAGTATGTCACTCAAAGGTCGCCCTTTACCCAATTCGTAACCCACATAGTGATTACGACTCAATAGACTGTTGCCTGTAGCTACGAGATCGCCCAAGCCAGCCAGTCCATAGAAAGTACCTGACTTAGCTCCCATGGCTACCCCAAGCGAAACAACCTCGCTCCAGCCTATAGTGATAAACGCAGCTTTGGCATTGTTGCCTAAATCCAAGCCATCCATAATTCCAGCCCCTAAGGCAATTACATTCTTTAAGGCACCGCATAGCTCAACACCAACAATGTCATCGCTGGGAAAAACAGAGAAATTCGGCGAATCTAGCAGTCCCTGCACCTTTTTGGCAACCTCCATATCCTGACCAGCTATTATCGAGGTTGCAGGTAAGCCTTGGTTAATTTCTCCAGAAAGATTCGGACCAGATAGAGCACATATCCTGTCCTGAGAAACAGCGGCAACCTCCTCCGCTATCACCTCTGACATTCTTTTGCCAGTTTCCGCTTCCAGCCCCTTAGCTGCGCTTACCAGAATTACAGAGGAATCCACGTGAGGACTGCACAGCCTCAAATTTTGCCGCATACGTTGAGCCGGCACGGCACAGACAACTAGCTCAGCTAAGTTTAATGTCTCCTCAATACTGCCAGTAAAAGAAAGGCAATCAGCTGAGACATTCTTCGATAGCAGACCTTGGTGCTCCTGTTTTAGCTCTTTGGCCTTGGCTTCAGTCCGCGCCCAAACGCTGACCATCACTCCCTTATCTGCCAACAATCTACCCAGAGTATTACCCCAGGTAGTAGCACCGATAACAGCAACCTTTGCCATAATCCTCTTAACCATTGAAAGGGTCAAAGCTAATTTTCATTCTTTATTGGTTATGATGCGCTAACTCGCAGGGCTATCTTATTTACGGCCTAGGCCCATCCGACTCTCAGTCCCAGCTTGCAGCCTGCTGATATTGCTCCGGTGCTGATAAACAATCAAACCTGCAGCTACTACACTATAAACTAAGTAGACAGGTGGAGATACATCAAACAACGTCAGCACCGCGAACAAACATAAGACACCCAATGAGCTAATTATGGAACCTAAGGACATATATCTACTCAACCAAACCGTCAATATCAAAATTGCACCGCCGACCAAAGCAGCCACTGGCCAAATAGCAAACCAGCTACCAAAGTAAGCAGCTGCACCCTTGCCGCCACGAAATTTGATATATACTGACCAGCTGTGCCCCACCATCACCATCAAAGCTGTGATGACCTGACCCCATTGCCAGTTAAGAGCAAAACCGGCCACATACAGCACATCGTCACCTATAATGAATTTAGCCAGCATCACTGGCACAAATGCCTTGGCTAGGTCGAGAGCCATTGTAATAGCCCCTGCCTTGAAGCCTAGAACCCGCAACACGTTGGTGCCACCAAGATTACCGCTACCGTGCTTGGAAATATCAATACCCGCTATCCTCTTGCTGATTATCAAAGCGAACGGAATAGCACCCATAAGATAGCCAATCACCGCAACAAGGATGAATTTACCGACTATCACGCCTTTTTACCCCCCACTTTCTCAAGCTTCCTTGAACGTGCCTTCTTGAAAAGGAGCCGCAGTGAAGTGCCAGAAAAGCCAAAGGTTTGCCGGAGCCTATTCTCCAAATAGCGCTGATAAGAGAAATGCACTAGCTCTGGGTCATTAACCAGAAAAGCAAAGCTAGGCGGATTGATGCCTGCCTGATAGGCACGAAAAACTTCGAGTTGCTTTAAGCCTTTTCGTGGCCGTGTATGCGCCGTCACCGCCTCCTTAATGAGCTTATCCACTACTGGGTCTGGCAATTGCTTTTGTCTTTCTTGCCACACCTCCAGAGCCTTAGGTATTATACCATCTACACCACGCTTAAATTTAGCTGAGACATAAAGCACAGGCACATGAGACATAAACTTTAACCGTTGCTGAATCTGTTGAGCATACGCTTCCTTGGGCTGCCCGGAAACAATGTCCCACTTGTTAATCACCAGTACCATACCTTTACCCGCCTGTTTGATATAGCCGGCAATATGCACATCCTGAGCAGTAATAAATTCAGTGGCATCGGTAACTAGCAGAGCGACATCACAACGATTAATGGCACGCAAAGCTCGAATCAAGCTGTAATACTCTACTCCAGTGCTACCACGCCCACGTCGCCTTATACCAGCAGTATCAATCAGCAACAACTCCTGTTCACGGTGATTGAAAACAGTATCGACAGCATCTCGAGTTGTCCCGGGAACCTGGTCTACGATGGCTCTTTCCCCACCAACAATAGCGTTCAAAAGCATTGATTTTCCTACATTAGGCCGCCCCACAATAGCCAATCTCGGCCTATCTGAGTCAACAAAACTGGCAGACGGCTCCGGAAGTAGACTGGTTATCGCTTGCCAAAGTGCGTTTATACCCCGACCATGCTGAGCACTAATAGCCAGCGGAGCGCCAACACCTAACTGGTAGAAATCAGATGCATGGCTCGCCAACCCGGCGTTATCTGCTTTATTAGCCGCCAAAACTATCGGCTTATCGCAGATGCGCAGCAGGTCGGCTATCTCGCAATCAGCAGCAATCAACCCATCACGAACGTCAACCATGAAAATAATTACATCGGCTTCAGCTATGGCCACCTCTACCTGACCCTTGACCTTTTGAGCCAGAGAAGAGTCCGGCCTTGGCTCCAAACCACCAGTATCAACCAAAGTCACCTCCTGTCCCTGCCAGGAAACGTCGGCAAAGACACGGTCGCGCGTTGTCCCCGGTAGGTCTTCAACAATAGCCACCGACCCGCCTGTCAGACGATTAAGCAGTGTCGACTTGCCGACATTGGCTCGACCAACTATAGCTACAACAGGTCTCATATCTTACTAATTCTAAGAACAACGACTGGTATAATTAAAGAATACCATTTGCTAGCGGGGACGTCCAACCTTGCCCAAACATCTCAGATAGCAACGCTTTTTGCAGGTGAAGCCTATTTTCTGCCTGGTCAAAGACCACTGAGCATTGACTGTCCAGAAGCCCAACAGCGACCTCCTCCCCATGATGAGCCGGCAGAGGATGCATAAATATAACATCCTTCCTGGCTAAAGACAATAGCCGGGCATCAACCTGATAACGAGCAAAGGCTTTACGACGCTTTTCAGCTTCAGTTTCTTGCCCCATGCTCGCCCAAACATCTGTATAAACGACGTCAGCATCCTTCACCGCCTGCTCAGGCTCCTCAGTTAAGAGTATCTGGCTGCCGCTATGAGCCGCAAATCCCTTAGCTGCCTGCAATATCTCATCTTTCACCGCATAGCCAGGCGGAGAGGCGATACAGAAATTAATCCCGGCAAGTGAGGCTGCCAGAAGCAAACTATGAGCCACATTATTACCATCTCCAATATAAGCCAGGGTTAAGCCCTTGAGTTTCCCCTTTTTCTCTTGAATCGTCATTACATCAGCTAGAGCCTGGCACGGATGCTCCAAGTCGGAAAGGGCGTTAATTACCGGTACAGTTGAGTAACGTGCCATCATCTGCAAAGTTTGATGGGAGAAGGTGCGAGCTATGATACCATGGACATAGCGGCTGAGCACGCGAGCCACATCAGAGACCGGCTCCCGCTTGCCAAGTCCCACCTCATCGGGCGACAGGTAAAAACAATAGCCACCCAACTGATGTATTGCCACTTCAAAACTAACCCGGGTCCGCAAAGACGGTTTCTCGAACATAAGAGCCAATATTTTGCCAGACAGCGACTGTGGCACCGGCCCACGCTTCATTTGCAATGCTTGGGCAATGATTTCCCAAGTCTCCGCAGCGCTCAAATCGGCTACAGAAAGCAGGTCTTTTGTCTTCACTTTTTGAGCTACCTTCCTAGGGGTGAGCAATAGTATACCACGGCTGTCAACTGTTATATAATGAGTTCAAACGCTTTGCTTTGTGTCATTCTGAGGGAACGAAATGAACGAAGAATCTGGCACCATAAGCTGCTGCAGAAGGAAAAAGGGGTTAGATTCTTCGCTGCGCTCGGAATGACATAGAATTAAAAGGTTTAGAATATGGCTAAAGAAAAACCACTGCTACTCCTTTTCGATGGAAATGCTCTGGTCCACCGGGCTTTCCATGCCATACCTCCCCTAACGGTATCCAAGACCGGGGAAATGGTCAATGCCGTCCAGGGCTTTGCCAGCACCTTGCTCAAAGTGCTAAATGAAATCAAACCGACTCACTGGGCTATTGCCTTTGACCGTCCCGCACCGACCTTCAGACATGAGAAATTCGAGGATTACAAGGCTCAGCGCCCCAAAGCCCCCGAAGAGCTCGTCAGCCAGATAAAGCGGGTTCACCAACTGGTAGATGCCTTCAATATTCCCACCTTCGAAATCGATGGATACGAGGCTGATGACGTCTTGGGTACCCTGAGCTGCCAGGCTACCCGGCAAAACGCAGACACACTCATCGTTACCGGCGACAACGACATGCTCCAGGTCGTCTCACCGAGCACAAAAGTAATGTCTCCAAGACGAAGCTTCAGCGATACAGTAATCTACGATGAGATAGGTGTCGAGCAAAAATACAGCATATCGCCCAGCCAGCTCGCCGACTTCAAATCTCTCACCGGCGACCCATCCGATAACATCCCTGGTATCCCCGGCATCGGCGAAAAAACAGCGGCCAAGCTGCTGCAACAATTCGACAGCCTTGATGGAATTTACGCCCACATCGACGAAGTAGCACCTGAAAAATTACAGGTGTCGCTACGCGACCATAAAGACCAAGTTCTCCGAAATAAAGAGCTGGCAACAATAGTTACCGATGTCCCCATAACCCTGAATATGGATGATTGCCAGGTCAGCTCATACGACAGACAGCAGGTAGTAGAACTTTTCCGAGAGCTGGGATTCGCCCAATTGCTATCCAGACTGCCTGAGGACATAGAAGAAACACCAACTGCAGCCCCCGATAAACCCTTATATCAAAAAGACTACCACATAATTGACACTGACCAGGCTTTGGATAATCTTATCACCCAGTTGTCAGCCGCCAAAGAATTCGCTGTTGACCTGGAAACCTCTAGCAAAGAAGTTATGGCTTGTGAACTCGTCGGTATCTCACTGTCATCGATGCCGGGTGAAGCCTGCTACATACCGGTGGGGCACCGCAGCTTAAGCCAAATATCCCAACTGCAATTGCCTCAAGTCATTGCCAAGCTCAAACCCGTGCTTGAAGACGCCAAAATCCACAAAATAGCTCAAAACGGCAAATTTGACATGACGGTGCTTGCCGAACACGGCATAAAGCTTGAGAACTTAAGCTTCGATACCATGATTGCCGCCTATCTGCTGGGCGAAAAATCAATCGGGCTTAAAGCGCTGGCCTTCAACAGGCTCGGCGTTGAGATGACACCCATCACCGACTTAATCGGCAAAGGAGCCAAGCAGCTATCTATGGCGATGGCACCGATAGAAGAGGTTGCCGACTATGCCTGCGCCGATGCCGATATCACTCTAAGGCTTAAAAGCCTGCTCGACACCGATCTAAGAAAAGAAGGGCTATGGCAACTTTTCAGTGAGGTTGAGATGCCTCTGGTACCAGTGCTGGTAGCTATGGAAAGAAATGGGGTGGCTATAGATGTTGAACTGCTTCGAGATATGTCTCATAGCCTGGGTAAGGAGATGCTCAGACTGGAAGCCGAGGTTTACAACAGTCTCGGTTACAGATTCAACTTAAACTCGTCACAACAATTGTCCAGAATCCTTTACGAGGAGCTAATGCTCCCCAAGCCACGCAAAACAAAGAGCGGCTATTCTACCGATGCTGCGGCGCTCGAAGAGCTAAAGGGAACTCACCCCATAATTGAATTTGTCCTGCAATACCGGCAGCTCGCCAAGCTGAAATCAACTTACACCGATGCTCTACCTGCCCTCGTCAACCCTAAAACAGGCAGGCTACATACGAGTTTCAACCAGACAGGCACAACTACCGGCCGTCTTTCCTCCAGCGAGCCGAATATGCAGAACATACCCATAAGGAGCGAGCTGGGCGGCAAAATAAGGCAAGCTGTTATCGCTGAGCCGGGATGGCAACTCCTGTCTGCCGATTACTCCCAAATCGACCTCAGGGCATTAGCTCACATCTCACAGGACCCGGAGCTTATCGCCACCTTCTTCAGGGACGAGGATGTACATACTGCCACCGCTTCCCGCGTCTTCAATGTCTCACCGGACAAAGTGACCTCGGATATGCGCCGCGTGGCCAAGACAGTAAACTTCGGCGTTATCTACGGCATGAGCGATTACGGCCTGGAGCAAGCCACCGATTTCAGTCGAGAGGAAGCTGCGCAATTCATCGCCTCCTACTTCGAGAAATATCCCAAAGTCAAAGAATATATCGAAGCCACCAAAAGCCAGGCCAGAGAGCAGGGCTACGTGCAGACAGTGATGGGCAGGAGACGTTACATACCTGAAATCAAATCGCCAAACCGGCAGGTCAGAGAAGCTGCCGAGAGGATGGCAATAAACATGCCGGTTCAGGGCACCTCTGCCGACATCATCAAAATCGCCATGGTCAACCTTCACCGCGAGATGGAAAAGCAGAACTTACGAACCAAAATGACACTTCAAGTTCATGATGAACTCCTCTTTGAAGTGCCGCCAGAGGAAACAGACCTGATGAAAGAACTAGTAGATGAGATAATGCCTCAAGCCTTAAAGCTCAGCGTGCCACTAAAGATAGACATCAAGCTGGGCAAAAACTGGGCCGAGATGGGGTAAGTTAACAACACAAATCCTCGCGGGAGAATCAAAGGTTTCTCAGAGCCTCACCAGCAGGTCTTTTGCCGCCTTGGTGAGATTGGGGTCAGTTGATATTTCAATGCACTTCTCCAGGTCACTCCTTGCTTTATCCACCTCACCACTCTTGCGATGATAAGCGTAAGCTCGATTGAAATAAGCTTGGGCATAGTCCGGGTATAACTCTATTGCTTTGCTGAAATCGGCTATGGCTTTATCAAACTCATTTTTATTAGTATAAGTAATCCCACGACCGTTGTAAGCCAGGACAAACTGCGGATCGAGCTCAATCACCTTATCAAAATTAGCTATGGCACTATCAAACTCACTCATATGTAAGTAGGCATATCCACGGTCGTTATAAGCCAGGACAAACCTCGGGGCAAGCTCGATAGCCTTGTCATAATCTGCTGTAGCTGATTGAAACTGCCCCCTATCAAAGTACACGCTACCGCGATTGTAATAAACCTCAGCACGCATGGGGGCAAGCTCAACAGCTTTATCAAAATCAGCTATTGCTTCGTCAAGCTCACCTTTCTTATGATAGGCAAGCCCACGATTGTTATAAGCCATGACAAACTGCGGATCGAGCTCAATCGCCTTGGTGTATTCCACAATAGCTTCATCATATCGCACCTGCCCAACATACTCATTACCCATCCTAAGGGCTTCCTCGGCCGGACTCACGCAGCCTACTACCATCAACGCAGTGGCAAATACAAGGCAAACCGCCATTATAAGCCTTCTTCTATAGATCATTGTCCCTCCTTCCGTTAAACTAAAGCGTATGGTAACTTTGCCTAGAGATTATATGCAGCAAACATTTAACACACAAGTACTTTAGGTTACAATACAAGAGCATAAAAATCAACAGGATACCAAGAGAATAACAAAGGGAGCCAAACATTGCCTGAACTACCTGAAGTAGAAACCATTAAAAACGAACTATCTCACCACGTAATTGGCAGGCGATTCACAGGCGTCACCGTCTGCGATGCTAAACTGCTGCGCCAGCCTTCAGTCGAAGAGTTCCGCCAAAAACTGACAGGGAAAAAGGTAATCAGCCTCGAGCGCCGCGGTAAGTATCTCATTTTCCATCTATCGGACACTATGGTGCTGATTCTCCACCTCAAAATGGCTGGCGCTCTACTGCTGAATCCAGAACAAGCCAACCGTCACACCAGAGTCATCTTCCACTTGGATAACGGCAGCCAGCTTATCTTCACAGACCGCAGACGACTGGGAGCTATCTGGCTGGTAGAAAATGAACTGACTATCACCGGCAAGCTTGGCCCTGAGCCGTTAACTCCCGAATTCACCGCTGAAACTCTAGCCAAGCGACTAGAGAAACACAAGGCGCCGATAAAAGGTGTTCTGCTCGACCAGGCTTTTATTGCTGGCATCGGCAACATGTATGCCGATGAAGCTCTGTTTGCTGCCAGAATCCACCCCCTTCGAAAAGCAGATAGCTTGTCATCACAAGAAATCCGCAGTCTCCACAAAGCCATCGTTGACATTCTACGCTCAGCGATTGATAGCAGAGGCGCCAGCGTTAACACCTATAAACTCCCCAATGGCGAACTTGGCACTGCCCATTCCAGCTTCAGCGTCGCTCATCGTGGCGGCAAGCTGTGCCCTATCTGCGGCACACCCATTCAACGCTTTGCCATCAGAAACCGCGGCAGCTACTTCTGCCCCAACTGCCAGAAGCTCTAGACAAGCGTGGTATAATTTATATTATTGAGGATAAAGGAGGTGGGAGATGTGAGCACGTTAGAGCACAAACATTAGCCGTACTATAACCAAACTCGAAAGGAGGTAAATCTTGAGAAAAGCGATTTTTATTTTTCTGGGTTTACTGCTTGCACTGTCGATGTTCTCTTTCCCCGCAGACACGATAAGCGCCCAGACAATCACCACCCCACAACTAGCATCATCTTCCCCAGCCACCATAACAGCAGACGAGAAAGCATTGATAGCTGACATCATCAAAGAGCTTGACCAGGCGCGGAAACTGACCAACGATAAAGATATTCAGAGCCAGATAGGTGTCATCAGGGAATGGGTAAAAAAGGTCCAGACGCTGGCAGACCGTGATGAGACAGAAGCGGCTCTTGAAATCAAGTACACGATAGCCAAGCGGCTAGAGTGGCTAATAAACCAGTTGCCCACGGTTACGCCCGGTACAACCAGCGCCGTGGCAGCTACAGCAACAACAAACCCCCTATATGATGAGCTGGTCAGAATCCGAGCCAAAATAGATAAGCTTATAGAGCTAGAAGAGCGAGAAATCCCAACCTTAACGCTAAGGCCTTACGAACCACCTGAAATCCAACGCCCGCCGGAGATGGAAAGACTAATTGTATACTCAGCTAAATTCCTCTGCGGACCTGCTCTGGGTGGGGAAGGCGTTCAACCCGGCTCATATTCCACAGCCATCAATGTGCACAACCCAAACAATGACACTGTATACCTGTTCAAGAAAGCCGTTATTGCCCAGCGAGAGGATGAACCCAGAGGTAGAATCTCCGCTTTCCGAAAAGTCGCGCTGGGATCTGACGAAGCCATAGAGATCGACTGCATTGACATCGTCAGGTTCTTTGGATCTCAGCAGGAAACTGGAGTAACTGCCCCATCTCAGCAAACACAGACCTTGCTCCAAACCACCGCTGTCACGCCAATAAATTCTCTGGTTAAATTCATCAAAGGCTTCGTCGTCATCTACGCCACCGCGCCACTGGACGTAGTCGGCGTCTATACAGCCAGCACGCCAGTTGGCTTCAGTCTTGACATTGAACAGATACCACGCAGCACTCTCGGAGTTCCCGTCCAAATTACAGAAGAGACATGCCCACGAGAATGCTACTGCATGACTAAAGACGAAGCCCTCGGCAAATTAGGGCCCAATGCCACCCTGTGCCAGAACCAGTCATGTGGTAAGGATGCCAGCGGAAACCTCAAATACTGTTGGAAACCCGGTGAGGAAGCCCAATGTCCCACCGGATGCGCCTGCCTGTATAGAGAGGATGCCTACAAAAGATACGGCCAAAACGCTGTTCTTTGCCAGGATGCTCCATGTGACTATGATGCCCAGCAGAATCCCTTGTACTGTTGGAAACCAGCTGAGGAAGCTGAATGCCCCACTGGGTGTGCCTGCCTAACTAAGGATGACGCATACAAGCGATATGGACAAAACGCTATTCTTTGCCAGGACGAGCCGTGCGGATACGCTGCAGGTGCGACAGGTGCTGCGGCGCAAATTGAGAAGTACTGCTGGAGGCCAGGTGAGCAGGCCCAATGTCCACAAGGATGTGTCTGCCTAACCCAGGATGACGCCTACAAGAGATACGGACAAAACGCTACCATGTGCCAGGATGCGCCGTGCGGATATGACCAGTACCAGAACAGGATGTTCTGCTGGAAGCCAGGTGAGCAGGCTCAATGTCCACAAGGATGCGTCTGCCTGACCAAAGACGAGGCCTATGGCAAATTGGGGCCTAATGCCACCCTGTGCCAGGACCAACCGTGCGGATATGCTGCGGCTGCGACAGGTGCCGCGCAAATCGAGAGGTATTGCTGGAAGCCAGCAGGGGAGGTCACCTGCCCACAAGGATGCGTATGTACCACCGTCAATGAAGCAATGGAATACGGCTACGATTACTGCCAGAACCAACAAATCAAATGCGGCACCGACAGGTATTGCTTCCAACGGACAGTCACAGAGGTTAAACCTACGCCTGGAAGAATCTTAATCGATCCCGCCCAGGCCAGAAATCCCGTGGGTTCTCAGCATACCATCACGGTGGTCGTCTACGATACTAACAGTAAACCAATGGCAAACGCGAGGGTGAAAATCAGCCACACCGGGGCTAACAGCTTCTCCCCGATTGAGCTCACAACTGATGGCAATGGCAAATGTAGCTATTACTACACCGGGAAAAACACTGGCACCGACACCATCGTGGCTACTGTTGACAACCTTTCAGCCAAAGCCACCAAGGAATGGTATGCAGTAATACAACCAACGATAAAGACACTACCACCACTTAAGTAGGGCGCAAACACTCATTAAAAGACTTTGCCAACGAAGAGGTGGGGGTCTTCCAAGAGGAGCCCCCACCTCAACCAGCCTCAAACGCTAGAAGCTTATCCAAAGCTACCCCGAGCCGCTTAAGGCACCGCTCCCTGCCTAATACCTCCATTGTCTGAAAAAGAGGCGGAGCTGCCGTTCTTCCCGTAATCGCCACACGCAGCAACCCGAAAAACACGCCGGTCTTCAATTTAAGCTCTTCAGCCAACGGTCGAAGAACAGCCTCTAGTGAAGCCGCATTCCAATCCTTTAAATTATCCACCCCGGCGACCGAAACCTGAAGACTTTTGATCGCTTCAGTCTTATCGATTTTGCCCACGAGCAGCCCAACATCATATTGCAGTTCATCAACAAAGAAGAAATCGCTGAGCTGCGGCACTTCAGCCAGAGTCCTAGCTCTCTCCTGGACAAGAGGCATGAACTGGCGAATATATCCAACGTCCAGCGGACGACTGATTTCCGCAGATAAGCCCCTTTCCAGGAAAGGGATAGCTCGCTGGACAAATTCCTCCAGGCTCAAACCCCTGAGATAAACCCCATTCATCCACTCAAGCTTATCTTTGTTGAACACAGCCGCAGTTTTGCTTATTCGCTCCAGGGAGAAATGTTTTATTATCTCCTCTCGCGTCAAAAGCTCCGTCTTGTCATCTAGCGCCCAGCCAAGCAAAACCAGAAAGTTAAACATTGCCTCAGGCAAATAGCCCTGCTCTTGATATTCAGGTATGGCCGTAGCGCCATGGCGTTTGCTCAGCTTCGACCTATCCGCCCCCAGAATCATAGGCAGGTGGGCAAACCGTGGTGGCTGCCAACCGAGCGCCTGGTAAAGCAGAACATGACGTGGCGCGCTAGATAACCACTCATCAGCCCGTAGAACATGGGAAATCTCCATCAGGTGGTCATCAACTATATTGGCCAGATGATAAGTAGGATAACCATCGGACTTGAGGAGAACAAAATCATCCAGGGTTGTATTTTCAAAGATTATCTGACCGCGCAACAAATCATTGAACGAGGTTTGGCCTTCAAGAGGCATCTTAAAACGAATCACCGGGATAATCCCCTTCGTCTCCATCTCCACCCTTTGCTCGCGTGTAAGATTGCGACAATGGCGGTCATAGCCAGGTGGCTGCTTTCGCTTCATCTGCTCCTGGCGCATCGACTCCAATCGCTCTGTAGAGCAATAACACTTATAAGCTAGTTCCTGCTCCAGTAACCTGTCAGTCGCCTCACGGTAAAGCTCCAGCCGTTGTGACTGAAAATAAGGGCCCTCATCCCAATCAAGCCCCAGCCAGCGCAGACTCTCTAAAATAACATCCGTCGCTCCCTCCACCAAGCGAGTGATATCGGTATCCTCAATCCGCAAAATAAAAACGCCATTATTATGCCGGGCAAAGACCCAGTTAAACAAAGCTGTCCTGATATTACCCAGATGAGGATAACCGGTTGGACTGGGAGCAAAACGAACCCGAACCATCGCTTCAGACATAGCTAGCTTGGCCTCGAGCATAAGGCCCTATGAAAAGCCACCTGTCTTACTGGCAGCTTCACCACGTAGGTATCTGCAATCTTATCATGTATCCCTTGTTTGCGACCATCAAATGCGATCCAGGCAAAGCCAATAAACAGGGTTATCAACGAGACGATATATCCAAAAAAACGACACAAGGCGCATTGCCATTTAACAGGAGAGCTGTCAGTTCGAATAACCTTTATCCCCAAAGCCATCTTCCCCGGTGTCTGACCCCGCCATACCCAAAAGCCCAACCAATAAGCAATCGATATTACTAACCCACTCGTCACCCAGATTACCGGAGCATGGAATAAACAGGCTATCACCACAACAGCAGACCCCAAGGTCAAGAGGTCAATAACACCTGCCCCGAGCCTAATCCAGAAGCCAGCATACTCTAGGGCAAACTCTTTCGGCTTCTTCTCCAATCCTGATTCCTTTTAAAGAACGTTAGCTTTTACCACACGTTCCTGGATTTACTGGAGACACAACTCATCACACAAAGCCTAAGTTATTAGAAAATATCCTGGAAAGCTACAGTGAACGGTTAATAGGTTACTGCCGAATCCTCATTTTTTGGTCAGGATACGGTACATGCCTTCAAGGTCGCTCAATCTTCGTCTGAGCCGCTCAGTTAGCTGTTCAGCCTGCTTCAAGGCATTCTTGGTATCTTCCATATCAGTTTGGATTTTAAATAGTAACTCATTCCGTCTAATGGCGGAATCAGCTTCAAAGGTCTCCAAATTGCCAAATTCACCTTTGCCAAGCAATTGTGAAAGTAATTCGCTCTCACGTCCCATTTGGCCTTTTTTAATCTGGTCAAAAGACTTATCAGCGCCCGGCATCTTCAATAACTCTTTTCAGACACAATTTAACACATTATCCATGTATTAAGCAATAGGAAAAGCCAAAATTTTTTAAACTTTTACCCGGTTATGAGCCTCACAGCCTGCTTCAAGTCTGAAGGTAATTCACAGGTGAACTCCCGATATTCCCCACTGGCAGGCAAATAGAACCCCAACCGGTAAGCATGGACAAACTGCCGCTTAACATAGGCTGACCTGACACCATATACCGGGTCACCAACTACCGGATAGCCTATAGCAGATAAATGGACTCTTATCTGATGAGTTCGACCAGTCTCAGTGATTACCTCAAGCAAGGTATAATCACCCAGATACTCCTTGACCTTATATCTGGTCCTGGCTTGCCTGCCGCCAGATATTACCGCCATACGTTTGCGATTAGATGGGTCACGTCCGACAGAAGCATCAATAATGCCCTGACTAGGAGTCAGTTTTCCTTTAACTAATACAAGGTAACCCTTGGACACTGACCGGGCTTTGAATTGGTTAATCAGATATTGCTGAGCGGCGCTATTCTTGGCGACAATCATCAAACCCGAGGTATCCCTGTCCAAACGGTGAACTATACCAGGACGCATGGCATCACCAAAGTTAGCCAAACCTGGACAACGAGCTAAAAGAGCATTGACCAATGTATGAGCGGTATGGCCCGGTGATGGATGGACAACTAACCCAGCCGGCTTATCTATCAACAGAAGGTCATCATCCTCATAAATCACATCCAGGAGAATAGATTCGGCAACAATCGAGACCTGCTCAGGAGGCGGCAAGCTAATATGAATCTCGTCTCCAACGCTCAACTTCTGGCTTGCCTTGGCTCCGCAACCATTAACCTTAATATAACACTGCTCAATCAGCTTTTGAAGGCGAGAGCGTGATAACTCAGGGTATTCTTTAGCCAGATATTTATCCAGACGAATTGCTGATTCAGTAACTTGCAATATTTTAACTTCTGGCTCTAGAGGAACTACCATCTCCCTTTCTAAATGTCAAAAAAATGAAAACAGCCAGCATTATACTACCAACTGTTATGGCCGAGTCAGCGACATTAAACGCCGGCCAGTGAAAATCACGCCAAAAGCGAACATCAACAAAGTCGGTAACATAACCTAAACGAATACGGTCTATCAGATTGCCTACAGCGCCACCAAAAACCAAGCCCAAAGCAGAGATGCCCAGAATGTTAGACCTGGAAAGATAGCGATAGAACAGCAGAATAGCTACTAAGCCGACTATAGCGACTAGAGTTAACAGGAAGGCTTGATTTGCAAAAAAACCAAAAGCTGAACCCGTATTCCGTGCATGCGTCAAGCTTAGGCAACCGATTACAGGCAATGTTTCATAGAGACCTAAATTAGACCTGACCCAAAGCTTACTTATCTGGTCTAACGCTATCACAAAGGCAGCGATGATGAGGAATAATCCTCCCCGCCACCAACTACCTTGTCGTTCTACTTCTGGCATCTTTAGCCTGGTGCGATTTACACTCAAGACATAAGTTTGCTTGCGGCAATGCCTCAAGTCTAGCTGGCTCTATGGGCCGACCACACAGGTCACATATACCATATGTGCCAGCTTCATACTTCTTAAGAGCTTGCTCTACTTCCGCCAAAGTGTTAGTCAACCGTGTCTCCAAAGCCAGCCTCTTCTCCCACTCAAAAGCCTCAGTAGCGCCCTCTTCTCGTTTTCCAAAGGGACTGCCTTCTCGCTGTTCATCGGCAGACTTCTCCTCAGCCTTCAGCCGCCGAAGTTCATTATTCAGACTCACCTGCTCTTGTTTCAAGCGCTCATAAAGCTCAGAAAAATTAGTCATCACACAAACCTGTCTCGCCATGCTGTAGAAACTATTCTAGCCTATGCTAGGTATGAAAGCAAACTAGTCAACCATCACACGTAGCTGGCGTATAGTGCCTATAGCCTGGCCACGCCAATGGTTGTTGGCAAAGATAAAGGTCTTTTCAGCTATACCCTTCAGCTTGTTTATCCGCGGCAGCCATTCCTTCAATTCCTCAACTGAATAAGTATAATCATACCTTTCGTAAGCATGCTCATGCTCCCACCATTTAGCTTCATTACGGCCATGAAAACGCACATAGCCAATATCACTAGTAACCTCGACCAAAGGTGGCAAGAGATTGGGCAACTGCGGCTCATCAACACAACAGAAACCAATATTATGATTCCGCAGCCAATCAAAGACCTCAGGCTTCAGCCATTGAGCGTTGCGAAATTCCACGACTACTGGTAAATCCTTCAGCCATTCGCGAAAAAGTGCCAGGTAGTCCCAATTCTGACGACTGAAGCCAAAGCTATAGGGAAATTGAGCTAACACACAGCCCAGCTTACCGGCATCAATAAAAGGTTCGAGCATGTGAACAAAAGCCACAAAAACCCTCTTATCTTGCTGACGCTGATGCGTCATCTCCTGGTTCGCCTTAACTGAAAACAAGAAACCCTCTCCCGTCTTAGCCACTATAGCTTCCAGAACAGAAAGCTTAGGTAAAGCATAGTAAGTAGAGTTTAACTCAAGAGCATTGAATTCTCGGGCATAGTAACCAAGCCACTCCCTCCGCAACATCCCACGAGGATAGAAGTTGCCTACCCAATCACTATAGCTGAAACCGGATGTACCGAAATAAAGCACACCGTAGTCTAGCACAGCCGTGCACGAATACAAAACACTAATTTACAGTAGATTTGCGTTCAAATAGTAGCGCTTTTTAGCCAACGAAAAAACGCCAAATGGCAATTATGCCAACGATGATAAGATAAATTCCTACAAGATAATTAAGTATTCTGGGGAAAATCATCACTATGATGCCGAAGATAAGAGCCAATATGCCCATTACCAAACCACTTACTTGTAAAAACATTATGGTATTACCTCCTTCCTAAAATAATAATACCCTCAGAAAAGGGCAAACCTTATTTATTTATTAGCGCCAGCACACCCCAAACAATCAGAAAGACGCCAACAACAATGTTAATAGGCAACCAGTTAAACAGAACTAACACACCAGCAACTAGAGCTATAATACCTGCGACCACACCACTTATGGTTATACTTTTCTTCGCCATATAGCTTAGACCTCCCTCAGCTTAGATTTGGCTATATATTATTGATTCCCAACCATGCTGTCAATACCCTTTAAGGTCGTTTGCGAATAGCCGATTTTCATTCTAAAGGAGCGTAGCGACCGAAGAGCCTCTCTCAGGAACAACGCCAGCATAAAAAGCAGCGGATGATCCTTTCTAGGACAACATCCGCTGCTGCAGCCGTCAAGCGAATCGGAGAAAGCCTTATACTTCCCTGAACTCGCCTTCTACAGTACCTTCCTCGCCACCAGGTGTTGGTCCACCAGAATCTTCACCACCAGGAGCCTCACCACCAGGGGCTTCACCTGGCGGAGGTGGTGCCCCAGCCTGCCCATAGACAGCAGCACCGATCTTTTGCATCGTTTGAGACAGCTCTTCCGTAGTACTGCGAATATAATTTGCATCCGTGCCTTGAAGAGCCGAACGCACCGCAGCTATATTGCCCTCCAGTTGCTGCTTCAAATCAGCAGGAATCTTGTCTCCCTGTTCGCGGAGCGTTCTTTCAGCAGTATAAACTAGAGTATCAGCCATATTTCGAGCTTCCACCTCTTCTTTCCTTCTGGCATCTTCAGCAGCATGGGATTCGGCTTCCTTAGCCATCTTTTCCACTTCATCCTTGCTCAGACCACTGGAGGCAGTAATGGTAATCTTCTGCTCTTTGCCCGTACCCTTGTCCTGTGCCCGGACTTCCAAAATACCATTAGCATTTATGTCAAATGTAACCTCAACCTGAGGCACACCCCGAGGTGCTGGCAAAATGCCGTCAAGCATAAAACGACCTAAAGTCCGATTATCAGCCGCCATCGGACGTTCCCCCTGCAGCACATGGATTTCCACACTGGGCTGGTTATCGGACGCGGTGCTGAAAATCTGGCTCTTTTTGGTAGGAATGGTAGTGTTACGTGGAATAAGCGGTGTGGCCACACCACCTAGCGTCTCAATACTCAAAGTAAGCGGTGTGACATCAAGCAGGAGAATGTCTTTTACATCTCCCTTGAGTACACCTGCCTGGATAGCAGCGCCCAATGCTACCACCTCATCAGGATTAACGCCTTTAACAGGCTCCTTGCCAAAAAATTGGCGCACCATATCCTGAACCTTTGGCATCCTCGTTTGGCCACCAACCAGAATCACATCGTTTACCTGAGCCGCAGTAATTTTGGCATCAGCTAACGCCTGACGGCACGGCTCTATGCTCCTTTCCAGCAAGTCCACGGACAGCTGTTCCAACTTAGCTCGCGTCAGATTTATATTCAGATGTTTGGGGCCAGAGGCATCGGCTGTGATGAAAGGCAAGTTTATATCCGTCTGCCCAACTGTGGACAACTCACGCTTGGCCTTCTCACCAGCATCCTTCAGCCGCTGCAACGCCATCCTGTCCTGTCTCAAATCCACGCCAGATTCCTTCTTAAACTCATCACACAGCCAGTCCATAATTTTTTGGTCTATATCATCGCCGCCGAGATGAGTATCACCATTGGTCGACTTAACCTGAAATTGACCTTCACCTAGCTCAAGGATGGAAATATCAAACGTACCACCACCGAGGTCATAGACAGCGATAGTTTCCTCCCCTTTCTTATCCAGCCCGTAAGCCAAAGCTGAAGCGGTTGGCTCGTTTACTATACGTATCACATTTAACCCGGCAATGGTGCCAGCATCTTTGGTCGCCTGACGCTGACTGTCATTGAAATAAGCCGGCACCGTAATCACCGCATCGGTTACCTTGTCACCGAGGTAAGCTTCAGCATCGATTTTCAGCTTTTGCAGAATCATAGCCGAGATTTCCGATGGACTGTACTGCTTGCCTCCCATCGCCACCCAGGCATCACCATTACTAGCCTCGACTATCTTATAAGGCAACCGCTTTATGTCATACTGGACTTCAGTGTCCTTGAATTTACGTCCTATTAGCCGCTTGATGCTGAAAATAGTATTCTCTGGATTGGTGATTGCCTGCCGTTTTGCCAATAACCCTACCAGGCGCTCACCTTTTTTATCAACGGCTACGACCGATGGCGTGAGCCTTTCCCCCTCGGCATTGGGGATTATTTTCGGCTCACCACCCTCAACAACAGCTACCAGACTGAACGTGGTACCTAAATCAATGCCAACTGTTTTGCCCATACTATCCTCCTTCTAACGCCAGATTTATTACGACTATTCGCATTTTTCTATTCTTCCCTGGTTAAATCTTCCTCAGCCCGTTTAGCCGATTCCGCGGCCGATGGTTCGCTACCCTTCCCCACCACTACCTGAGGCGCCCGAAGTAACTTATCCTTTAGTTTATATCCTTTTCTAACCTCATCCAGTATCACATCTTCCACACCATCCTGCTGAACCACTGCCTCATGAAAGTTCGGGTCAAATGTCTCACCAACACACTTCATCTCGTCAAGCCCATGTTTAATCAAAACATCTAACAGCATTTTCTGAATCTGTCTAAAGCCGGTGATCCAACTGAGTTCTTTATCCGTCGGAGTAACCTCTTCAAAGGCACGGTCAAAAGCATCCAGCACCGGCAATATATCGCAAACCAACGTGGAGTTAGCCCAGTCTATCAACTCCTTCTTTTGTTTCTCCTCACGTGCTTTGTAGTTTCTAAAATCAGCCTCGGTCCTTTGCCAGTTATCCAAATACCGTTCAGCCTTCTCTTTCTCCTGAACAACGGCTTCCTTTAAAGACTCTATATCATCTTCAGCTAGCTCAGACGCTTCACTCTCAGATACTACTTTGTCTTCTTCAGCCAATATAAAACCTCCTTAGCATCCCTAATCACCCCGGCAAACTCCAGCCACCAGACCACTCAAAACCTCAGACATATAATCCACCGTAGAAATAGCTCTACGATAATCCATCCGTGTTGGGCCAATCACACCAATAGTACCGTCAATCTGACCAGGAATACCATAGCTGCTGAAAATCAAGCTCAAATCACGCAATGTCTCATCTCGATTCTCTTCACCAATCACAACTTGCACTCCGACCTCGCTCGACCGTTGGGCTAAAGCGGAGCTAAGCCAATCCTTCGTCTCCATCAGCTCCATAATGCTCAACATCTTGTCTTTTTGAGCAAACTCAGGTTGTCCAAGCATCAAACGCAACCCTTCAAGGTGAGGTTGCTCGTATTCCAGCTTATCCTCAGTAGCCATTATATCAATCACAGCTTCAGTTACTTGCTCCTCTTCCGAGGCAAGCTCCAGCTTCTTAACCAAAATCTCGGAGCTTGTTAATCCTGAGTAAGCAGCATTTAATTTGTCGGCTATATTTGTTAACCTTTCTTGCGTCATCGGTTCCTCGAAAGACAAAAGATGCTGCTTTAGTATAGCCTCACTGAGCACCAAGACCATGAGGGCCGCGAACTCTTGCAACGCTACCAACTCTAAGTGCTTGAAGCGACACTGTCTCGGCTTAGGAAGAGTGACCAGGGCTGCATTTCTAACCAAGCGTGCTGCGATAGTTGCTGCCAGCTTAAGCCACCGCTCAAATTCCTCTTCAACCTCGTGGAAAAGTTTCCGTATGCGGTACTGCTCCTCCAAGGGAAGCTCAGCTTCATTAGCCAGCGACTCCACATAATGACGATAACCTTTATCTAAAGGCACACTGCCAGCCGAGGTATGAGGACGAACGATATAGCCCGCATCCTCAAGAAAGACCATATCATTACGAATAGTCGCCGAACTCACTCCTAGCGGATAATTACGGAAAATAGTCTCCGAGGCTACGGGCAATGCCGTAGCTATATACTCGCTGACTATTATTTTCAGAACTGCTTCTCTTCTCGGAGTTAAACCTTTCAACATTTTTAGCACTCTCCCGCCAAGACTGCTAACTACTATAATTTACCACTATATCGACAATATGTCAAAACCAAAAGGGGTAACAAAAACGGCGGCCTTAAGGCCGCCGTTTTCAAGTCATCGCAGAAATCTACTGTTACTTATCCGAATAGGTAACCTCGAGAACGACATCTGACCATTCAATAAATTGGGCTACATTGTTGCCATTAGTCACCTGACCAACAAACAGAGCCTCTACCTGGAAACGGGTGGACTCCGCCGCGGCAACATTGATTATTTCTTGAGTCACGTCTATTACGGACCATGGGACGGTCAGAAGGGGTACGTCTCTCAGATTACCGCCGGTGTAGCGAAATTCCGGCAATCCACCAGTGTACATAACCTTCCACAGTCGCATCCCACCAAGTCCCGTAGCGGGAAGGAATGGATCTCCAACTACATCCTTAGTAGTGAATTCCAGACTGGCACTCCGTATATTCTTCCCCACCAGGCTACTAACATCAAAGCTCCAGAAGGCACGATAACCTCTGTTCTCCTCGTCATCACCAGCCCATGTCCTGGAATTGTCTGTGGCCCCGTCTGAACGCACCGTGCCCGTCTCCTCGGCAATCGGCATCATAGTAACTGTGCTTACCGCTGCCGAGACGGTAACCATTATTTTGTCCGTGGTTTCACCGCCTCTGCCATCGCTGAGGACGACTGAAATGTAAAAATTTCCACCCTTATCCGGTGCTATCCAGGTGACCGTCTCGCCAACTCCTGAGATATCACCCCCGCTAGCCGACCAGGTATAGTCGATCACATCACCATCAGGGTCAGTGGCAATACACTTGACCGTCGCGCTGTCTCCATGTGAGACTCCAGACGGGTTAGCAGTCAGGCTGGAAATTTCCGGCGGTTGATTAACACCAGGTGTTGATGGTGTTGGCTGCGTTGGCGGTGCTTCACCTGGACCACAAGCACCAGCCAGCATGACCACAACAGCCAGCACAACCAGAACTATACACAAGCCACCTTTGAAAATGTTCATCTCCACTTACCTCCTTACATACAAAGTATATAAAAACTCAACACTGTCAAGGAAATTGCGGCTATCCTTGCAATGCGCAAAAGCGCATTCTTTCCTATCACCGACCACAACAACCTCGATACGGTCTGGGAATCACGCTTATGGTTAATGTGGCTTCGGCACTACCTCCATTCCCATCTTTAGCAATCACCATGATATGATAGTCACCGTAATCAATTGGTGCTTCCCAGGTGACAGTAGCCCCGTCGCCCGTTAAGGTTCCACCCGTTGATGACCACGTGAACTGCACCGCATCGCTTTCAGGGTCCGAAACAACACATCTGATTTCAGAGGCACCCCTGGGGTAAACACTTATATACTCCGCCTCAAGACTTGAGATTAACGACGGCTTGTTGCCTTGTGGCTCTGACGTCACCAAACAAGCGCCAAAAAACATTACCAGCACCATGACTATGCCCAAACCGATTTTGACAACATGTGAATTCACTAATGCGGCCTCCCCAAACAAGGTAGCCAAAGTATATACAGGCATGGAGATTTTAGCAAGCAATCACCGCTGTTGACCTTACTCTGACAGGATGGTATCATTCTCTAGATTTCCCGGAGATACAGGATTGACTGACAACGCCACGCAAGATACCGAACTCGCTCGATTTCTTAAACTGGAAGCTAAGCGACAAAAAGAAACTGTAAATCTCATTGCCGCCGAAAATTATGCCAGCCGAGCAGTGCTCGAAGCCCAAGGCTCCATACTAACCAATAAGTATGCCGAAGGCTACCCTCAGCACCGCTATTATGCCGGCTGCCCCAACGTAGATGCCATCGAAAGCCTGGCAATAGAGCGAGCCAAGAAACTGTTCAATGCTGAGCATGCCAACGTCCAGCCCCATAGTGGCAGCCAAGCCAACATGGCGGTCTACTTCGCCTTTCTCGAGCCCGGCGATACCGTTATGGGAATGAGCTTAAGCCACGGCGGTCACCTAACTCATGGCGCCCCAGTCAATTTTTCAGGGAAATGGTATAATTTTGTCCCCTACGGGCTCGATTCAGAAACTGAAAGAATCGACTACAAAAGTATAGAAACCCTAGCCCTGAAACACAGACCGAAGCTTATTGTCGCCGGAGCCAGTGCCTATCCCCGAGTTATTGACTTCAGCCGTTTCCGCAGCATAGCCGATGCCGTTGGTGCGCAGCTTGTGGCAGACATGGCTCATGTTGCCGGATTAGTGGCTGCCAATTTACATCCCTCTCCGGTACCGCATGCCCAGATAATCACATCATCCACCCATAAGACTTTGCGTGGTCCCCGCAGCGGCTTTATCTTATGTAAAGAATCCCTGGCTTCAAAAATAGATGCCGCCGTTTTCCCTATGATGCAAGGCGGACCGCTAATACACGCCATCGCTGCAAAGGCTATAGCCTTCTTTGAAGCCATGCAACCTGAGTTCACCACCTATCAGAAAGCAGTACTGGAAAATGCTCAGGTCCTTGCTACTGAACTTCAGCAACACGGTTTACGCCTGGTATCTGGCGGCACCGACAACCACCTTATCCTCATTGACCTTACCCAGAACGGAATAACAGGTAGAGCTGCCCAGGAAGCTCTTGAAGGTGCTGGTATCCTGACAAATACAAATGCCATCCCCTCAGACCCCAGGCCTCCACAAATCAACAGTGGTATTAGAGTGGGTACACCAGCTATTACAACCCGAGGCTTCGGCCCCAAGGAAACCAAGCAAATTGCCTCTTTCATTATAAAGATACTCTCTCACCCTGATGACAAAAAGATACAGAAAGAAGTAGCTGAGCAGGTCGTCTCCATGTGCCACCGTTTCCCCGCCCCAGGAATAGACTAGAACTTACTAATGAGACTTTCTGTCAAAGACATAAGCGAAAAGAAATTTGCCAGCCAATCAGACCCCCACCAAGAATACTCTCCATATTAGCCTAATCAAAAGTCCATGATAGAAACCAATGAGAACGAAATTTGCCATTGAAACCAAAGAGCTGACCAAAAAATACGGTGACCTCATTGCTGTAGATAAACTGAACCTCAAAATAGATTACGGTGAGGTATTTGGGTTGCTTGGCCCGAACGGTGCTGGCAAAACAACAATAATCTCCATGCTCTGTACCATAATAAACCCTTCTTCAGGCAACGCCACAGTAAACGGCTTCGATATATTGAGACAGTCATCCAACGTCAGGCACAGCATCGGCATCGTTTTTCAAGACCCGAGCATTGATGACCGCCTCACCGGCAGAGAAAATTTGCAGCTTCACGCCTGCCTTTACGATATACCCGCAGAGCTAGCCAAAAAGCGCATTGCAGAAGTCCTGAACCTGGTAGGGTTAGAAGACAGAGCCGATTCCGCCATGAAAACCTACTCTGGTGGGATGAGAAGACGATTGGAACTGGGCAGGGGTTTGCTTCACCACCCTAAGGTACTCTTTCTTGACGAGCCCACCCTGGGCCTTGACCCCCAGACCCGAGAGCACCTCTGGACATACATCGAAAACCTAGCCCGAACAACTGAAATCACTATAGTCATCACCACCCATTATATGGAAGAAGCCGACCAGCTTTGCAATCGAGTTGCCATCATTGACTACGGCAAAATCAAAGTCGTTGACACACCTGACAATTTGAAAGCAGCTTTGAAAGGCGATGTCATAACAATTACCACAGCTCAACCAGAAAAACTCGCCGCCAGACTGGCCGAACTCAAACTCCCCCCTCACATAGACTCATCAAGGCATACCATAAGATTGGCTGTCGCAAATGCAGAAAAGCTCATACCTAGACTAATTAAAGTTGCCGCTGAGATTGGAGTAGAAGTCAGCTCCGTATCTGTCCATCACCCAACATTGAATGATGTGTTCCTTCACTACACAGGTCGAGAGATAAGAGCAGAAGAAGCTGAGTCGCCGTTCAAGAGGTTCATGATGCGGGGGAGACAAAAAAGATGAGCGAGCTCAGGAAAATCTATGGATTATGGCGCCGGGAGGTTATTAGATACTGGCGTGAAAAATCACGGATTATCTCTTCATTCATATTGCCTCTGCTCTGGCTACTAGTTTTCGGCAGCGGCATGCGGGGCATGGAACTGTCCGGCACACAGAGTTATCAAACCTATATATTTCCAGGCATAATCGCGATGACCCTGCTCTTCACCTCTGTTTTCTCAGGCATTTCCGTGATTTGGGACAGAGAATTCGGTTTCTTCAAAGAGATCATGGTAGCGCCTATCTCTCGCACCTCAATCGTAATCGGTAAAGCTCTGGGCAGTGGTACAAGCGCGCTCATCCAGGGCTCCATTTTGCTACCGCTTTCATTTCTGGTGGGTGTCCACCTGTCGCCGATGTCTTACATAATACTGCTCCCGACTATGATTCTCATCTCAATCGGGCTAGTCTGTATTGGACTGCTCATTGCCTCACTTATAACCAGCATGGAAGGCTTCAATTTTATAATGAGCCTGGTGATTATGCCCATGTTCTTCACCAGTGGTGCCCTCTTTCCCTTAACTTCGGCTCCTGAGTGGCTGAGAGGCTTCAGCTATGTAAACCCACTAACTTACGGCGTGGATGTTCTGCGCTGGGGTACTTTCGGCGAAGCGAGTTCATTGTTACCAATTTATGTCGAATATATCATACTAGCGCTATTCGCCACAGCTATGATTGTAGCCTGCTCCTACACCTTCAGCGTCAGAAAATAAGCCAGCCTTACTGAAGCATTATAGGCTGCCTTGATAAATCCATTAATTACTCCCTAACCTTGCCCTGCCTAAAGTAAGACTTCGTCATGCTCAAAATCCACTGCCAGTGTATTGCTATATGCAGAGCAAAGATGACCAGCAGAGCTATCGCTACCCACGCATGGATGTCAAGCCAAGTGTGCCGCGCAAATAAAAAGGTAGAACTTGCCTCATCCAAACCCAAACCTCCCCTATACCTATAGCCTCCACCAGGCAAAATAAACCAGAGTACAAAGCCAGTAACGCCCTGAAATAACAGCGCCAAGCCGAACACGGCATCCAGGATGTAGTTCCTTGTTGTTCTACTCATATAACGGCCTCCTATTGAGCTGGATAAGCCTAATTATAAAGAATTTTTACCAAAACTTTACACAAGGATAAAACCGAGGCAACAATCCACTGATACACTAAAATAGTAGACTGTAAAGTTGGCTCAGGCCTTGGACACAGGGCCCTAACATGGTCTGAAGCTGGCTTGCGGTCAAAAAGAAAGGAGTTTGCACAGAGATGAAAGGAATTCAAAAGATTGTTTTTACCACTGTATTGGTCGCTACGATGCTCATCGCAAGCGCACCGGCTATGGCACTGGCTCAAGAAGGTGAAACTCCAGAACACCAGGGCGCACTTATGTCCCAAGTCGCTGAGATACTGGATATCGACCAAGAAGAGCTTGAAAACGCCTTCAAGCAGGCTCAAATGGAATTGCGGGATGAAGCTCTCGACGCCAGGCTTCAAGAATTAATAGCTGAGGGAACGTTAACCCAGGAGCAGGCGAATGAGTTTAAGGCATGGATGGAAGCAAAGCCGGATACCCCAATGGTTCCTGCAAGACAACTTGAGGAGGCGCTGGCCAATGGCATCATAACTCAAGAGCAGTTAGACCAGCTTAAGGCATGGATGGAGGCAAAGCCAGGCATCCCGGGGATTATGCCGAAGATGGGTGAGCGGCTAGTAGAAGGAGGTATAATCACTCAACAGCAGTCAGATGAGTACAAAGCCTGGATGGAATCAAGACCGGCAGATATACCGAATGTTGGCCCCAGAGAACTTAAGAAGTTGCTGGATGAGGGTGA
>Ga0209636_10000411_pt1 | contig 41140 bp, 42 predicted proteins | sample DeeMarSWOR152_54_FD_187464 | JGI IMG/M metagenome (GOLD analysis project Ga0209636, IMG submission 187464) | Marine sediment microbial communities from White Oak River estuary, North Carolina - WOR-1-52-54 (SPAdes) (version 2) | ecosystem: Environmental > Aquatic > Marine > Intertidal zone >... | reverse complement strand
ATTTACTTACAAAGATATCGCGGTGGCCAGCACCGGTCTGACCCGGGAAGGTGCCACTTGTGCACCCGGCAACGTAGACGTTTCCATCAGCATCAACAGCTTTCACAGTATCAGACGCTGGTTCAACGCCGCCGAACTGGCCAATCCATTCCATCTCCCGTCCCCACACCAAAGGCGCCAGGGCGAATAAGGTTGCAAAAGCAAGGATAAAAAGCTTGAAGTTGACAGGTTGTAAAGAGGTTTGTGAACTAGATTTAATACGGCTATGTAAGGGCATCACTGATTTTGGATGATTATCGCAGCTTATATTTGCTTGTAAGTTATTGATCACTTTTTTAATAAAAATCGATGCTTGAATCCTATAATACCTTAAAATAATCTTTGGAAATTTTGAATCCTAAATTTTCTTTGTATTTCTCCCATCTTCTACCGATTTTAAAATATCCAGCTGAGATGGGGCTGCACAGCTCCTTATTTGGCCAAATCCAATTACTACTGAGAGCATCAAATAGTATACAATGTCGGGAAGGGGCATGAGATCTTTGCTGCTGTGACTGGTGGGAGGCCGCTGTGCTTTTCACGACTTATCAGTGGGGGAAGCCGCAGCCCCCGAGTTGTCGGGGGAATGCGGAGGAGGCAAGAGTCCCCCGCAGATAAGTCGTAGAAAAGACCAGGCCGGGAGCCTCGGAACAGAAGAAAAGATCTCATGACCATCCTAGAGCTTTCTGGATTCTGTCCAATGCAAACAATAATATGCTGTCCTTAGTAATTTGGGGGGCTGCCCATTATAGAGGTCACTCTACCAAAAGTAGAGCTTATTATTGAGTGGCTCAAAGCGGTTATTCAACGGGGGAAAGATATGCTGCCCGAGATGTGGTGGCGAGAAAGGATTAAAAGAAACGAGGAGCTAAGCCCCCCTGAGACCCTTCAATGCCTTATCAATCCTCTCCTTGAGCGCTGGATCGCTCCCTGCATGCTCGTTTGCCTTTTTGAAATGAAAAAGGGCTTCTTCCCTCTTGTTCAACTTGGTGAAATAGATCCCTAAATTATAGTGAGCCAGGGCTAATTTGCCCTGCCGGCCGTAGACCAGGCCAAGGTTATAGTAGAGCCTATCTTTAACTGGCGGGAGGAAGGTCAGCCTCTCAAAGATCCGGGAGGCCTGATCGTATTGTTCGAGATGTTGAAAAGAGAGGCCCAAAAGATACATGATCTCCTTGTCGTTCGGGGATTGCTCAAGTGCTTTATTGAGGATGGATATGGAATTCTCGTATTGGCCGCTCGTCTGATATGTCTCACCCAAGGCATACATGATAGGCACGGACCCAGCTTGCTGCCTTAAGGCTATCTTAAGGTGATTCAGGGCTTCATCAGCGAGCCCCTCCCTTTCCAGGACAAGCCCGAGGCCATAATGGGCCATGAAAGATTCGGGATCAGCAGAAAGCCCTTTTCGAAACTCCCTTCTAGCCGCCTCCTTATCTTGACAGAGGGCAACGACCATTGTACGAAATGCCGGAAACCTCGCGCGGAGCTCTTTCGTCTCCTTAGTATCAGGTAGCTTTTCATATCCCTGCAGCATTGCCTCAATAGCGGCCATACGCTCCGGCGCTCCCGGGTGGGTTAGGAGGTAAGGAGGGATCTCCCCCGTTCCATACCCGCTCTCCCTTTGTATCTTCTTCAATACGCTTACCATTGCCCCAGGGTCAAAACCTGCGCTATAGCCGTATTTAAACCCTAGCTGGTCAGCTTGCCTTTCATCCTCCCTGCTGTAGCCAAGTTCAGCCTGGATCCCGGCAGCTACTGAGCCCGTCATGAGGGCACCAGCCGCCTTACCTCCTGCAAGGATTCCCGCCAGGATACCAGCCATCGTGACCATCCCGATCTTCTTGGATCGCTCTATCCTGTCGGCTAGGTGCCTGGCACTTACATGGCCAAGCTCGTGTGCCAGTACAGCGGCCAACTCATCCACATCGTCCGTGACCTTAATAAGGCCTGAAAAGGTAAATACATGACCGGCAGGAGCTGCGAATGCATTAATGTCATCCTCTTTTACGACGTAGAAGTTGAGCGGGAAATACGGTACCTCTATTTGGCGACCGAGATAGGAACCAAGCTCATTGATATACTGAGCTATGTAAGGATAGTCGGAGAGCTCATAGTGGGATGTTATGCTCCTGAGAAACCTATCCCCGAGCTGAGTTTCGTCCTCCGGAGATAGAAACGAGGCCGAAGAATCGACCACACAGGCGCTCACTATGAAGAGGACTGCAACAAGGATAAAGAAATTCCTCATTGTCACCTCTAAACCCTATAAGAGTATTCCGCTGGAAACATAAGCCTCCAGGTCAACAGGTTACCGAGCGGGGTTACTCGCCCCCTTAGCGATGTCCACCCTTGGGGCTTCAAACCATAACCCCTCAAGGTCATAGAATTCCCTTACTGGCTCGTAGAAGACGTGAACTACCACATCACCGTAGTCCAATAGTATCCAGTGGCCCTCCCCTTCACCCTCTACGCCAAAGGGCTTGAAACCTGCCTCCTTCATTCTCATTTGCAGATGCCGGGCGATGGCCTGGACCTGCCTGCTGGATTTACCGCTGGCAATAAGGAAGTAGTCAGTTATGGAGGTCAACTTTTCAACCTCAAACAGAACGAGGTCAGTTGCCTTCCTTTCAAGGATCAAGTTAACACAGAGAAGGGCCTTATCCAGTGGACTCATTAACCTGGTACAAACCTACCTTTTCTATGTATTCCCTTACTCCCTCCGGTACCAGAAAGCGAATAGATTTTCCCTTATTGACCATTTCCCTGATTCGACTCGCTGATATATCCATCAATGTCGTATCCCTTTTAAGTAGGATATTTCCCGATGGATGGTAAAAGTATCGTCTTTCAGGGTCCCATACAAACCCAACATTAAGGGAGTCAAGAAAGCTAAATAGCTCCCCTGTATCATACCCTGGCCTATTGATAATAACAAAAGAGGCATACCGAAAGAGGTTCCGGTATTCCTTCCATGTCTTTATCTCAATAAAGGCATCCATCCCGATTATAAAGAATAGTTCGAGGTTGGACCCAAAATGGGAACGGAATAACCTCAGCGTCTCAACGGAGTAAGACAAACCAGGCCTTTTCCCCTCAATATCCCATACCTCAAGGAGCGGTGAACTCATGCTGGCCAGTCTTGCCATTTCCAGGCGATGGGAGAAATCGGCAATGGGATGGGGGCTCTTGTGCGGCGGCACACCACATGGTATGAGGTACACCTTTTCGAGACCTAAATCCTCACCTATTTCCTCAGCCACCCTCAGGTGACCCAGGTGAATCGGATTAAAGGTCCCGCCCAGGATACCCAATTTCACGTCCTAACCTGTCCGGATCCTAATACAATGAACTTTGTGGTGGTCAGCTCCTCTAGACTCATTGGTCCATAGGCATGCAACTTTGATGTACTGATCCCAATCTCTGCGCCTAAACCAAGCTCGAAGCCATCATTAAATCTGGTGGAGGCATTCACCAGTACTACCGAGGCATCCACCCTCTCCAGAAATTCCCTCGCTCTCTCGTAGTCATTGGTAACAATCGCCTCCGTGTGGTTGGAGCCATACCTTTCGATATGGTCCGCGGCCTCATCCAAATCCTCAACAACCCTGACAGCCAGGATGAGATCCAAAAACTCGGCCGGCCAATCGCCTTCCGTGGCTAATTTCAGGCCAGGAACAAGCCTCACGGACTCCTCACAGGCCCTTATCTCAACTCCTGCTTTCTTGAAGGCCTCTGCCATCCCTGGTAGAAAGGAGGGGGCGACCTTCTTATGCACCAACATCGTTTCCATCGCATTGCAGACCCCGGGTCTCTGTACCTTGGCGTTAAGACATATCCTTTGAGCCATGTCTAAGTCAGCAAATTCATCGACGTAGACATGACAGACGCCCTTAAAATGCTTTAACACCGGGACCCTTGAATGTTCCACCACATAGGAGATCAGACCCTCGCCGCCCCTGGGAATGATCACGTCAATATAGTCATCCATACCCAGGAGAATACCAACTGCCTCATGTTCAATTGACGGGATGACCTGGATGGATTTTTCCGGTAGGTTGGCCTTCCTGATGGCCTCTGTGAGAACCTCGTTCAAAATTAGGTTGGAGTTTATGGCCTCAGACCCACCCTTTAATAGAACTGCATTACCTGATTTGAGGCAAAGCGCAGCCGCATCAACCGTTACATTAGGCCTCGACTCATAAATAAAGCCTATCACTCCCAAGGGGATTCTGACCCGTCCCACCTGCAAGCCATTTGGCCTTTTCCACATACCTGTTACCTCACCTACAGGATCCGGAAGGGCAGCCACTTCTCGTACTCCAGCGACCATTGAGCCGATTGTCTTCTCATCGAGAGTTAACCGATCTATCATTGCCGGATTCAGCCCCTTTTCCTTGGCCAGGGAGATATCCCTGGTGTTTGTCTTCATTATCTCCTCTTTCCTGGAAAGGATATTCTCCGCCATGAATTCCAAGGCAGTGTCCTTTTCACCCCGTTTGGCAACCCTCAAGAGCCCGGCAGAACGCTTGGCATCTCCTGCCATGGCCTCTATCATCTCACGAAGGTCCACTCCCTACCTCCAAAGCGTTAGTAAACCCCCTTAGATTCCACACCGGGCATTATACCCCGTGTGAAAAAGAGGAATACTATTTTGGATACCATCCCCGTGCTTCCGCACGGGGCATTCTAACAAGGTAAACGATTACAGATTTCTTATTAGAACAAGATTATCCTTGTGTATGACCTCGTCGTAATGTTTGTACCCTAATGCCTCTTCTATCTCAGAACTCTTAAGTCCCAGGATCTTTTCCACCTCTGCTGAATCGTAATTGACAAGTCCAACGGCAAGCTCCTCTTCTTCCCTGTTTACTATCCTTACGGAATTTCCGATAGTAAATCTTCCATAAACGGCAACTATACCTGAGGGAAGTAGGCTCTTTCCCTTCTTGACCAGCGCATCTTCTGCACCCCTGTCTACCATTAGCTTTCCCTTTGGTGACTTTGCGAAGGCTATCCAGTGCTTGCGGCTTCGCATTGGTGAAGTCTGGGGCAAAAAGAGGGTTCCCTCCTCCCTCCCCTCGAAGATCGCACTGATTATATCACGCTTTAGGCCATTGGCTATAATGGTCGGGATCCCACACATTGCTACGTCCCTGGCTGCCTTGACCTTGCTTTCCATACCACCCCTTCCTAAAGGACCTGGCATGGAGAACGCAATTTTTTCTATTTTGCCCGTCACCTTTCCCACTAAGGGAATCAGGTGCGCATCTCTATTCACCCTGGGATCATCATCAAAGAGACCATCTGTATTCGTCAGGTTAATAACCAGGTGCGCCCCAACCAGGTTAGCCATCATGGCACTCAGATTATCATTGTCGCCGAATTTTATCTCGTCTACCACAACAGTATCGTTTTCGTTGATGATCGGGATCACCTTCCAGTTAAGGAGGGTAAAGATGGTATTTCGCGTATTTAGGTATCTCCTCCTATTGGCGAGATCATCCCTCGTAACCAATACCTGAGCTACTTTCCTGCCGTACCTCTTAAAGGCATCCTCATAGGCAAGCATCAAAGTGCTTTGACCTACTGCTGCAACGGCCTGCTGTTGGGAAATGGATTGCGGCCTGTGAGAAAGTCCCATCTTCTTTAGGCCTGAGGCAATGGCACCTGAGGATACGAGAATAACCTCGAGCCCTCTTTCTTCCGTAAGCTGACAGATATCCTCGCTCAGGGCGCGTATAACATCCTGATTGAGACCCTCCTTTCCTGTCAGCACGCCGCTGCCGATCTTAATAACGACCCTTTTAGCGGAGTGGAGAATATCCTTCCTCGAATCGCCCATTTTCCCTACCTGGGATTAATGAGGGGAGTACCTTATCTCTCAAGAAGTCTCTGAGATCCTCTACTCCTTCTCCGGTAAGGGCAGAGATGGCCAGACACTCGTAGCCGAGGCCCTTAAAGGAGCAGCAAGTCTCCTCGATACCTTTCTTAGCCGTGGGACCGAGGTCAATCTTGTTTAGCACTATCGACTGATCCTTTTCAACCAGAGATGGATTGGATAGCTTTAACTCCTCTTGCACTATGAAAAAATCCCTCAGTACATCTCCAGATATCGGGCAATGTATATCAAGCACGTGCAAGAGAAAGGAAGTGCGCTCAATATGTTGTAAAAATCTATGCCCCAAGCCCCTGCCATTGCTCGCACCCCTTATGAGACCGGGAATATCCGCAATAGTAAGGGGCTGTTCGTCATCGAAGACAATAACGCCTAAATTAGGGGCAAGGGTTGTAAAGGGGTAGTTAGCTATCTTGGGATGTGCACTGGAGAGGCGTGACAGAAGCGTCGATTTGCCGGAATTGGGTAATCCTATAAGACCAATGTCTGCGACGAGTTTGAGCTCCAGTTTGAGTCTTTTTTCCCTTCCCTGCTGACCCTTCTGGGCAAACCTGGGAGCCCTGTTGGTTGCAGTAGCAAAATGCCTATTTCCCTTACCACCTCCTCCACCCTCCACCAATAGAACCTGCTGATCGTCGTGAACTAAGTCAGCCAGTGACTCTCCTGTCTCCCTGTCTTTTACCATGGTCCCTACTGGGACCAGGATCTCAATATCCCTGCCTTTCTTGCCTGACCTGCTGTTGGTTCTCCCAGGCCTTCCATTCTGGGCCTTAAAATGACGTCTCGAGCCGAGGTCGTAGAGGGAATAGAGCCTTCTGCTTGCCCTGAGTAAGACATTTCCCCCTCTTCCTCCATCTCCGCCATCAGGTCCACCTTTCGGTATAAATCTTTCTCTCCTAAAACTTATGCAGCCTGCTCCACCGTCACCTGACCTTACGGTGATCTCACCCTCGTCGACAAATCCCATATGAGGTATTGTGTCTCTAAAGCACGTTAACTGAGGTTGGTGTCAACTCCGCCTGCCACCTCGAGGCACGTGGGGGCAGGCAACGAAAGAAGGCGGGAACAGGGTTGTAGGATTAAGGGGCATAAACGCTTACTTGTCTTCTGTACTTACCGAACCTTTCAAAGGTGACCAGCCCATCGATCTTTGCAAAAAGTGTGTAGTCTTTTCCAACACCTACATTGTTTCCCGGACGGATACTAGTTCCCCTTTGCCTGGCGATGATTGAACCCGCCTTAACAAGCTGTCCACCAAATCTCTTTACCCCCAGTCTCTTGCCTGGGCTGTCTCTGCCATTCCTGGAACTACCACCCGCTTTTTTGTGCGCCATTTCTCTCTCCCTTTCTTGTTATCTGCTGTTCATTGGAGAGGCGAGAAGTAAGAAACCTATGCCTCAATCCCAATTATCTTTAATCCCGTGAAATCCTGCCTGTGACCCTGTTCCTTCCTGTATCTCTTCCTTCTCTTATATTTGAATACGACTATCTTAGGTCCTCTTGCCTGCCTGGTAATCCTCGCGACCACCTTGGCATTTTTCAAAACGGGCTTTCCGACACTTACCTTCTCTCCTTTAGAAACAAGCAACACCTTGTCAAAGTAAACCTCATCTCCCACCTTGCCATCGAGTTTTTCGACACGCAGCTCTTCACCTGGTTCTACCTTGTACTGTTTGCCGCCCGTCTGGATGACTGCGTACATTCTCACCCTCGGATATCTCAGAATGGGGGTAATCTACCCTAACCCCATAGCAAAGTCAATAAAAAACCTGTAAAAGTGAACCTGCACAGGTCCTTGGAGCAGAAACTTCAGCAGTGGCCCCTAGATTAATCTTATGGTATTATAACCCCCTAGAAAGGTGTCGATCCCATGCCTATTTATGAATACCAGGCAGAGCACCCTGAGAAGGGGTGCAGGCAATGCCGAGAAGGATTTGAGTACATCCAGGGCATCAACGAAGGACCCCTTTCCAATTGCCTGGATTGTGGCGAGAGGGTTAAAAGGGTTATCTCACGGTGTCATGCTGCAGTTACTGATTCATCACCGGAACATATCGCCGTGGAGAGAAAGATAACCGAGTATGAAAAGGCAGGCCTTTACAGTCATGCAGCAGAGCTGGCCGACAAACATTCACACAAGATAAAAGACAGGCGTCTAAAGGAGAGGGCATTAGATAACTATAAAAGGGCCGGCTATGACCTTGACTCCACCCTCAACACTGACTCCTCTTGATAGGTCCCCGCTAAGGAGTCGCTCCCATTGTATCCTTTGATTTCTTGACCTACGTTTGCTAAGAAGGAGGCAGGGTGGAAAGATCGGAGGGGGATAATGTCAGATTTCTTTCAAAATGGTGAGATAGCAACATTTCATAGGCTTAAACACAGGGATATTGAGGAACTTGAGGAGGAACTCCAAGAGGCCACACGACACAGGCCTATCTCCCTTGTCCTCCCATACATCCCAGTTGAACTCCAGGGACATGGTCTTCCGAGGATTGTCGAGGAATTAAGGAACGTAAAGTACCTCAAGAACATTATCGTTGCCGTTGGAAGAGCAAACGCAGAGGAATTCAAACAGGCCAGGCGGTTCTTTTCCGCCCTTCCCCAAGAACCAAAGTTGATCTGGTGTACAGGCCCGGCAATGGGAAGCCTGTATACTCTACTGACTGAAAACGGAATCAACGTTGGTGATGACGGCAAAGGGAGATCTGCATGGGTCTCCTATGGATATATCCTTGCCCTCGAAAATAGCCACGTTATTGCACTGCACGACTGCGACATTGCCTCTTACACAAGGGATCTGCTTGCGCGGTTATGTTATCCCGTTGCTCACCCGAATATTGGCTTTGGGTTTTGCAAGGGGTACTACAGTAGGATTTCGGACCAGATGCATGGACGGGTAACGCGCATCTTCGTAACACCCCTTATCAGGGCCCTGAAAGAGAGCCTTGGCTCTAATCAATTCTTAGAGTACCTCGATAGCTTCAGGTATATCTTGGCCGGGGAGTTCTCAATGGATGTAGATCTGGCACGCCTGATCAGAATTCCCGGCGACTGGGGATTAGAAGTCGGCGTTCTTGCCGAGATTCACAGGAACTGTGCCCAGCGTAGAATATGCCAGGTTGACCTGTCCGATAACTATGAACATAAGCATCAACCCCTAACCCTTGAAGACCCCAATAAGGGCCTTCTAAAGATGGGGACGGACATAACAAAATCTGTATTCAGGACAATGGCAAGTATGGGGTATCCCCTCACCAATGAGTTCTTTTTGACGTTGAGGGCGAGCTACCTGAGAATTGCCCAGGACTTCATTGCCCGATATGAATATGACTCTGAGATCAACGGGTTGCAGTATGATAGGCATAAGGAAGAGAGTGCAGCTGAAGCATTCGTTCGCTGCATCATTAGCGCTGGACAGCAGTTTCTCGAAACCCCGCTTGAAGTCCCCTACATACCGAACTGGAACAGGGTGGTCTCTGCCGTGCCGAATATCTTCGAATTGTTGATCAGTGCGGTTGAAGAGGATAATAAGGATTGAGCCCCCGGTCTCATGGCACATGGGAGCGTGGTCTGATTTCGGCAGCCTGATCCAATTACACCTTGATGACACATGCATCGGCTTGGGCTAAACCACCGCAAATTGCCCCAAGGGCGTAGCCCCCTCCCCGACGCCGCAACTCGTACATAAGGTTCATTATGAGCCTGGCCCCGCTGGCTGTGTTTGGGTGACCGATTGCAATGGCGCTGCCATTGAGGTTGGTCTTTTCGCGGAGTGCCCTCGCCCTCCGTTTATCCTTATCAGCTAAGAGCAGGCTGCTGACCAGTGGTACGGCGGCAAAGGCCTCATTGATCTCCATAACAGCGATATCATCGAGGCGCAGCCTACCCCACTCAAGGGCCTTCATGGCCGCATATGCGGGACCTTCGGGCATACGATGAGGGCTGATGGCGATAGAAGACATGGCGATAATTTCAGCCAAAGGCTCCAGGCCCAGCTCATCGACCTTTGCCCTTGTCATGAAGAGGATCGCAGTAGCCCCATCGTTTAAGCCCGGGGCATTGCCTGCCGTTATGGCCCTGGTCCCGTAGATTGTCTTTAATTTTCCAAGGGCCTCCAGAGACGTATCGGGTCGGTATTGCTCGTCCACCTCTAACGTGAAAGGCCGCTGCCCCTTTAATGTGATCTCTAGAGGGAGGATCTCCTCTTTGAACTTGCCTGCATTCCAGGCTGCGCCATAGTTCTGATGACTTCTCAAGGCCCAGTCATCTTGCTCTTCTCTTGAAATCCCGTACTCATAGGCAACATTATCAGTATCCACTGAAACGGGGTTGAAATCCTTATAGCCGATGGCATAGAGGGGATCTTCCATCTTCACATCCCCCAGACGGAACCCCTGGAAACGAACTCCCCTGACAATAAGGGGTTCCTGACTAAACGATGTTGCGCCTCCTCCAATGGCTACCTCAATCTCCCCGAGTTTCATAGCCATGCAGCCCAATTTTACAGCTGACATAGCTGACACACACGCCTTATCAATTGACACAGACGGGGTTTCAGGCGGGAGCCCAGCCTTGAGTAGGCTTTGTCGTGCTGCGACTGGTGTATAGACATCTTTGGTGGGCGATGTATCGCCTACACCCCAAAATACCTCGCCCACTAGGTGCCGCTCAACATTCACCCTCCTTAGAACCTCCCGCATGGGTATTGCCCCGAGGTCAAAATAGTCGAACTCCCTGAGAGAGCCCCCGTACCGTCCAAAGGGTGTCCGCACCGCATCCACGATAACGATATTGTCATACATTTGTGCAGCCTCCTTATAGCCTTATGGTGGTTTGCCAGATCAATTCCAAAACCTCAGCATACTAATCAATTTCGATCGGTTTTTAAATAGCATTTATGGTTTTCACAGGGTGAAGGTATGGGTATCTTTTTGTGTTATGCCCTATAATATGGGCCGCTATTAGGTAGGGGCAGCCTGTATTGGAGCTGCCAAGGCAGCCTTCAGCGAGGCGGTTAAATACGCCAAACGGACGGTATCCTTTCTAGAGCTGCTTGAATGAATCCTTTTCCGTGCGGTGTACGCTCCCTTCCGTGCCCTGAGGCTCACCGGGATTAACAATCTGAATGATCTCAAGTTGGTACGATGGCCTCTTGCCCAAAGCACTGCTTAAAATCCTCACGAAGATCATCGAAATCCCTATCCCGGCGAGGCTACCAATGAGAGTAGATAAGTCTAAGTGGAGACCATACAGCTTCCCAATATAATATCCAAGGGTCGCCCCCCCTACTATGCCGACTGCAGGAATCATATACACGACCATGGAGGCCTTTGTAACTGTGCCCGAAGGTATACCTATCTTTACGGCGTCTTCAGCCTTAGCACCAATGGGATTCAGGGCCTCGGAGAGCATCTCCTTCCCACCCCCAAGCATCTCGCAAAAACCCCTTGCCGTACACTGGCCGCACTGCGCCTTTCTATCAGTGAGAACCAGCGCCTTTTCGCCCCTTACCTCCTTAACTATCCCCTCTTCCTCAATCATATAGGCCCGAGGCCTTCTCCGTATTTCTGAGCTATTGTAATCCATTTTACTCGGTCTTCTGTTTCCCACTGCTCGGAGACGTTTATCTCCACTCCCCTATACCGGATAACCGTGCCCGCCCCTTTGGAAGAGATCTAGGTTCTTAGCTAGTATACGGCATTATGTTTGGCAATGCCAGCAATTACCCCCGGGCTGAGATAATGCATCCGACGTTGGCATTGACTCCTCGGCGAGTTATGCTGATACTACCTTTCCTGGCAAGCAATCTCCGAGACTATGGCAGTTTTCCCCGCGGATAAAAGCATGGGCAGGCTATAGTTCATTCTGGGTATCATTGTAGGGGCGTGCCTGATCGCCCAACCGGGTTGGGCCGCTAAGGCCTATGTGACGGATTCCTTTAAGGTCACCCTGCGAACTGGACCCAGTAGCGAAAACAAGATCATCGCGATGCCGTCCTCTGGCCAGCCCGTAAAAGTTCTCGATTCACGTGGCAACTGGAGCCACTTACGCCTCTTGGCCATGGTGTGGACTACAAAGAGGGCGACAGCTGGCGCTCAATGGAGAAAAATTAAGCGAAGCAATGCATCGAGAAAGGGCCGCCCGATCGACTTTGGAAACCGCTCAGAAAGAGGTCCAAAGGTTCGCCAAGGAAAACGAGGTTTTGCAATCTTCCCAAAGGAACAAATGGTTCGCGATCGGTGCACTGGTTTTACTCTTTGGGTTGATGATCGGCTTCGTGATGGGACGGCAAAAAAAGAAACACTGCTCATTCATATATTTCTAAAGATCATCCCACCTCAAGCCCAGAACCCACCTTATCTTCATCCAGCACTTCGTGTGCAATAATAGGGATCTTTCATCGCCAGCCCAGAACTCGTAATCCTGGATAAGCCACCCCCTGTCCTAGCCCCCCCTTGTAAGAGAGCCCTTTGGGACGATAAAGGAAATCAACCCACGGGGGGACCACTCGGAAAGGCGTTTTAGACCATGCGCAGGTAAGGGAGGCTTACCTAAGGGTAATTGCCGTCTTTGAGCTTATCCTAATCCCGGGAACGCCTTTAATAGCGCAGAAGGTAATCATATCGATATTTTTGTTTGATTTCCAAATTGATTTTATCTATGATGCCCGCCGTGTTAAAGTGGATGGGTTTTGCTTATCGAGCCACTGATCACTACCTGCTCATATGCTCTCATCTTCGCAGAGTTCACTATGGTCTCCATCAAGGATGCCTTAAGACGAGTAAGGACGATTTCTCAGGACAAGACAAGGACATAGCCGCCACCACTTAGAGAGTCCTCCACAAGGTGTCGGCTGTGGTATCAGGAAGATTGGCCGTCGGTGAGCACTCGGTCATGCACAATTCCGGAGGATGGAACAAGGACCCGAGATTGGAGATCCGCCCTGGCTTCTAATGATCATTAAATGAGAACTATCTTTCCAGGAATGGAGGGAATGGAATGACTCAGACACAGGGGACAAGTTCTTCACGTTTGTTCACGGTATTTGATTTCCGTACTGTCGGGATGATCCCGCCCAACCGATTGATATTTGGATGCGGCGCAATCGACAAAATTGGTGAAGAGGCAACCAAATTAGGTGAACGCAAGGCCCTGCTTGTTGGTGATGAGGTCATTGCGAAGCTGGGCATATTGGAGCGGGTCGCGACCAAGCTGTCCTCCACCGGCTTCAAGGTGGACAGTTATACCGACATTGAGCCGGAGCCACATTTGGAGACGGCGGAAGCCCTTTACGAATTTGGAGCAGGACGCGACGCGTCGGTCATCATTGGCGTCGGTGGCGGCAGCGTCATGGATATGGCCAAGCTGGCTGCTCAATGTCTCGCCAGTCGAAGATCACCAGGAGTATACGCGGAGCGCAAAGCAGTCCCAGAAGCTCGTGGGGCTCCGCTTATCCTGGCACCCACGACCTCCGGGACCGGAAGCGAAGTCAGCATGAATTTGGTCCTGGGGATCGGCGAGGATAAGATCTTCTTATCCGATCCCTTTTACTACCCTGACATCGCCATCATTGATCCAGCCCTAACGACAAGCATGCCGCCAGCAGTTACGGCCAATACGGGTATCGATGCCCTCAGTCACGCCATTGAGGGAATGCTTCATAAGAAAGCCAACCCGTTCAGTGATGCTCTATGCCTGGCAAGCGTTGAGATGATCGGTTCTTATCTGAGGAGAGCCGTAGCCGATGGTGAAGATCTTGAGGCACGCTACTATATGTCCATGGCGGCTACCTTGGGAATGATGGGTATGATCATGTCGGGGGGCTTGTACGCACACAGCGCATCCTACGCCATTTCCAAATATAGACCCACTCCCCATGGCTTGGGCTGCGGCCTTCCACTGCCCTACACCATGTCCTTCAACCTGCCCGTCAGCGTTCCAAAACTGGCCAAAATTGCCGTCGCGTTGGGTGAGCAGACGTGGATGCTTTCTGAATTAGATGCTGCAAGTCTGGCGGTAAGGTCTGTGGAGCGCTTGAACAAAGATATCGGCCTGCCTCTGAGCCTGCAGGAATTGGGCGGAATCAAAGAGACCGACATTGAGGACTTGGCTTCTCTGATGATTAAAAACTGGCCAAGACCGATGAATCCCCGGCCTATGGGTCTGGAGGAGTCAGTCAGGCTGTGGTGGAACCTGTGGCGCGGGACATATTAGAGGATACGGCCCAACCCCATTGGAAGCATGATCAAAGCCGGCTGCATAGAAGCAAATCTCTGGGGTCACGATTTGCGGATTAATCACGGGGGAGGTCCCCCGGCTCTATACCCCGGTATGAAAGGAGGGCTGACAATGGCGAGATCAAGGATTAATCGATAAGGGAAGCCTTTCGGTTGCGGGAAGGCTAACAAGTTTCTATGCTGACATAAGGAGGTATATCATGCAAAAGAAATTGTGTTGGATCGTGGTCTTCGCGGTACTTTTGAGCCTCGGCTCGGTTGGCAGCGCCTTGGGCGCCCAAGAGGTTAGGATCGCTTTGTTTGTGATCCTCTCTGGCTCCGGAGCAGACCTCGGTGAACAGAGTCGTGCCGGAGCGGTCATGGCCATCGAAGATATCAACAAATCGGGCGGAATTAAAGCCCTTGAAGGAGCCGAACTCAAACTATTGATTGCTGATGTGACGACGACCTATTCCAAAGGCCCTAATGTGACCGACCGAATTCTTTCAACAAGCAAGGTGGCCGGTGCCATTGGCTACGGCTATTCAGGTATGACCCTGACCTGCCTGCCGACGATCCAAAAGGCAAGAGTTCCCCTGATCACGAGTTCAATCTCGGACAAGATCACCGCCCAAGGATATAACTATGTCTTCGAGATCTGCCCCAAGGGTTCTCACTTCGGTCGTACGCAGGTCAAATTCGCCGCCTTTTTGCGGGATAAGTATAACCTGAAGGTCAACAAGGTCGGTTTCATTTATGAGAACACTGCTTACGGGACTTCTACCTCACAGGGCTTGAAAGAGACCTGCCTTGAGGAGGGATTCACTAATATAGGTCTTTTCCAACCCTACGACAAAGACATAACCGACGCCGGCCCGCTCGTCACCAAGATCAAAGCCTCAGGTGTGGACATCATCTTCCCAGTCTCGTATACCCCCGACGCCCAGCTCCTGGTCAGTACCATGAAGGCGATGAAAGTCAACCCATTGGTGATCGGCGGCGGCGCCGGATTCTGCTGGCCGCCCATTGAACAGGCCATCGGTTCCAGGGTTAACGGCATCTTCAGCGTCGGCTCCTGGAGCTATGATACCAAGAACATTTTCGATTATCCGCAGCGCAAGGATGTCACCGAGCGCTATCAGAAACGGTTTGGAACGTTCATGCCTGAGCAGGCGGGCGAGCACTATGCTATGGTTTGGCTACTCAAGGAGGCCATTGAAAAAGCCGGCTCGGCCGATCCCGAAAAAGTCCGCCAGGCCCTGGCGGACTATGAGTTCGGCAAGTCTATGGATGGCATGATGCAGCCCGGAAAGATCAAGTTCGACGAGACCGGCTGGAACTTCCATACCTTTCCAACCATGATCCAGTGGCAAAATAACACCGTCAGGACCGTTTTCCCTCAAGAGGTCGCTACTGCCAAGGTCATCTGGCCTGTCAAGTAGGCAGCCACCATGTATCAGCGAGGACTGGCTGAACCGGCCAGGGGGGATTATTGATGGGCATGCAGGTTATCATTTTTATACAGGCCGTGGTCAACGGCATCATGATCGGCGGCATTTACGCCCTGGTCGCAGTGGGCCTGACCCTAATATTCGGGGTTATGGACGTGGTCAACTTCGCCCAAGGCGAATTCGTCATGCTCGGCATGTTCGTGACCTATTTGCTCCATCTCCTGCTGGGATTGGATCCCACTGTCTCTATAATCATTGCTCTTCCCATCATGTTCTGCCTGGGAGCACTGGTCCAAAAAACCCTGATCGCTCGGGTAGTTGGCCTGCCCCATGAGTCTCAAATCCTGCTTACCCTGGGGATATCGGTGCTCCTCATGAACTTGACCCTGTTGATCATGGGAGCTGACCCCCACTCGATCCAAACGTCATACAAGTTCTCTTCTATCCAAATAGGGCCAATTCTGATCATGTTGCCCCGCTTCATCGCTTTTGCGGTGGCCATGGTTGCTTCAATCATACTCTGGTTATTTCTGTCCCGTACCGAACTGGGCAGAGGGTTAAGGGCGGTGGCGGAAAAGCCTGAGGTGGCCATCCTGATGGGGATTAATCCCAAGAAGATGCACTGGCTGGCTTTTGGGGTCGGCATCGCCTTGGCCGGGGTGGCAGGGACTGTGGTAACGCCCTTCAGATACATCTATCCCAACGTCGGGCAGGTGTATGTTCTGATCGCATTTGTGATCGTTGTCCTGGGCGGCATGGGAGACATTCCCGGGGCCATACTTGGCGCCTTCGTCATCGGGGTTACCGAGTCTCTGACCTCCCAGTATGTCGCCCTGGATCTCGCCATGTTGGGTCCGTACATCATATTTATTTTGGTGCTGCTATTTAAGCCGACCGGCATTCTCGGGAAAGGGAGGGCCTACTAATGGCCGATAGAGACAAGAGGGTCAATTGGGTGGGGACCGCCTCTCTGATCGTCCTTGCGGCTGCCGTGCTGGCGATACCGCTCATCCTGTCCAACCGATACCTGTTCAGGGTTTTGATAAACATCTTCTTTTTCGCGGCACTGGGCAGCGCCTGGAACATCATTGGTGGATATGCCGGCCAGCTATCGCTGGGACACGCTGCCTTCGTCGCTCTGGGCGCCTATCCGACCGGTCTCCTGATGTTTCACTACAATGTGCCTCCCTGGGCCGGCGTCCTTCCTGCCGCTATCCTGGCAGCGATGGTGGCTTATTTATTAGGCAAATTGGTCCTTAGCCTGCGAGGTCCTTATCTAGCCCTGGCTACCTTGGCTTTCGGCGAGATCGTTCGTATCCTCCTGCTTCACTTCAAGGACTTCACCGGTGGCCCTTTGGGAGTGACGATACCATTCACAGGTACGAACGTCTGGAGGCTCCAGTTCGCCACTGAACACATGAATTACTGTATCTGTCTGGGCCTGCTCTCTTTGTGCATCTTCGTCGCCTCGCGAATACACAATTCACGGATGGGCTACTACCTTCAAGCCATCAAGGAAAACCAGGACGCGGCCGAAAACCTCGGCATCCCCCTCGCCAGGACAAAAAATCTGGCCCTGGTGATCAGCGCCATTCTGACCGCGGCCATGGGGGGGTTCTACATGATCTTCATGACATACATTGATCCATATGCCGTGGCCGGGTTAAACCTGTCGATCGAGATCATCCTGGTGGCCATCATCGGGGGTGTTGGGACGGTCTGGGGTCCGGTTATCGGCGCATGCATCCTGGTACCGTTAATGGAGATCAGCAATTTTGTCCTCGGCAGCGGACGGGCCGGGGCTTCGATGCTCATCTATGCGGTCATTCTGATTATTGTCGTCTTGTATAGCCCCAAAGGTCTGATCACCCTGGTTCCCAAACTGGAGGGCTATCGGAGTGAATAGTCATGACCGAAATGGGGGGAGGTGCGGATGGTGATGGAACCAAGACCTCTTAGCGATGGAAGTATCTTGGCGCTTGATAATGCCAGAAAGGGCTTTGGCGGGCTGGTAGCGGTGGATGACGTCTCCTTTCATATAGGTAGGGGAGAAATAGTCGGTCTCATCGGTCCCAACGGGGCGGGCAAGAGCACCATTGTCAATCTGATAATGGGTGTCCACAGGGCCGACGGCGGTAAAATTATCTTCAACGGAGAGAACATTGTCAGCTACCGCACCGACGAGGTGGTTAAGCGTGGTATCGCTCGTACCTTCCAGGTGGAAAAGCCTCTTCTCAACATGACAGTCAGGGGTAATGTCATGATTGGGGCGATGCTGCACAATCCCCACCGCGATGAGGCCATGGCCGAGGCCGAGAAAATTATAGAGCGTGTGGGTCTGGGCAGGGTGGCCCATCACCTGGCCAAGAACCTGACCGCCCAGGACCGCAAACGCCTCGAGTTGGCCCGGACCATAGCCACGCGCCCATCTCTTCTTTTGCTTGACGAATGCATGGCTGGGTTAACGCCGGAAGAGATAGATCAGACCCTGGAGCTGCTCCGTCAATTCCGGGCTGATGGCCTGTCCATGCTGGTCATCGAGCATGTCATGCAGGCGGTCATGACCATTTCGGATCGGGTCATCGTCCTGGATTACGGGAAACTGATCTGCGGAGGAAGCCCTGACGACGTTGCCTGCGATCCCAAGGTGATAGAGGCTTATCTCGGAAAGAGGGGGTACTCGCGTGCAACTGCTGCTGAAAGTTAAAGATCTTGTAGTCGCCTACGGCGACCTCTCCGTGCTCCACCAGGTCAACCTCGAGGTAAACGCCGGTGAGGTGGTCAGTGTTCTGGGGTCAAACGGGGCGGGCAAGACGACCTTGCTCCAGGCCATCTCTGGCCTGCTTCCGGCCAAGGCGGGACGTATCCGTTTTCTTCACCGTGATATCAATCGAATACCGGCTTACGAACTGCCCGGCCTCGGTTTGGCCCACGTTCCTCAAGGCCGGGGTATCTTTGCCACGCTGACTGTTCTGGACAATCTCCTGGTGGGCAGTTGGAATCCTCAGGCCAGGAAAAAACGGGAGGAGAACATCGACCGGGTCTACGAGCTTTTCCCCAGATTGAAAGAACGGTCTCGACAATTAGCCGGCACCCTGTCCGGGGGGGAACAGCAAATGCTTGCCTTGGGCCGCGCCTTGACCCAGGAGCCGAGCCTGCTGATGCTCGATGAGCCCTCACTGGGCCTGGCGCCGGTGCTGGCGGACAGTCTCTTTGAGACCCTGGGAGATATCAAGAAACAGGGTATTTCCCTTCTGCTGGTCGAGCAGAATGTCTTCCACGCCACTGAACTGGCCAACCGGTGCTATCTCTTGGAGAACGGACGAGTAGCCCTTGAAGCCAGTAAGGAAGAGTTTCAGGAAAATCCAAAGATTAAGAAATCCTATCTGGGAATGTGAGACAGACTCTTATCTCGGTTAAGCCTGGCTGGTGGCCAGGTTTTCGCGGAACTCGATTTCAAAGTGCCGGATTCAGCGGCCGACCGCTGTGAATGGCCCGAATACCGGCTGCGGGAGCAATAACCATGAAGATTTCAGATGTGCGGGTCTATACCCTGACCTGCCCGCTAAAGAGACCGTGGCGGATCGCTGGGCTTACTATGTCCCAGATGATGGCCACGCTCGTTGAGGTGGAATCGGACAGTGGCCTGGTTGGTTACGGGGAAGCCCTGACCAGATCAGGCCCAGGCGTAACCAGGGAGGTGGTCCAAGCCATCCTCAAGCCAATGCTGATCGGTGCCGATCCCTTGGAGGTGGACGTACTCTGGGAGAGGATGTTCTCGACGATGATGCCCCGAGGCCACTGGAAAGGCTTCATGATCGAGGCAATCAGCGGCATCGATATCGCCCTGTGGGACTTGATCGGCAAGGCTCTGGATAAACCCGTGTCCACTCTGCTGGGAGGCCTGCATTACCGCAAACTCGAGGCGTATGCTTCCTCGGTCATGATCATGGATGCGGTGGATATGATCGGGGAGGCCGAATCCCTGGTTGATCAGGGGTACAGGAAGATTAAATTCAAGATCGGCCGAGGCGTGGAGGAGGATTTCAGATACCTGGAGGCAGCTCGTGCGGCAGTGGGTCCCGATATCGGGATCATGGCCGACATCAATTGTGGTTACTCCTTGGAATCTGCCTTGCGCTTGGGGGCGATGTTGCCCTCGCTGAACCTTTTGTGGCTTGAGGAGCCGATACCGCCCCAGGACCTCGACGGCTATGCTCGTCTGAATGAGGCATTGTCATTGCCCGTGGTAGCCGGTGAGTCTGAGTTCACCCGGTGGGGTTTCCGGGACCTGATCCTCCGGGGCAAGGTCCCAGTGATCCAACCCGATATAGCCCGCTGTGGCGGTTTCACCGAGGCCCGGAAGATAGCTGCACTGGCAAGCGCCCATGGCGTAAGCGTGGCCCCCCACACCGGCGCCTCAGGGGCGGTCTCCATTGCCGCTGCGGTGCATTTCAGTGCCTCGCTGTCAAATCTGTGCATCTTCGAGCACATGTATCCGGAGAACCCGCTTAGGGAAGACATCCTCAAGGAGCCTGTCTTGGATTGCCAGAACGGATTCATTGTGGTCCCCACCGGCCCTGGCCTGGGGATTGAGATCGACCCACGGAAACTTGAGAAGTACATGAGTTAGCAATCGAAGAGATGGGGACTTCTTATCAACTCAGGTCACGACATCCACGCTACTTGATGCTGCCCCGGCTGCCTCGGTAATAGCGTTGGGCCCGCGTTGAATGCTCTTCTTACCTGGCAGCACAAGGCATAAGGAGCTGCCCTGAAGAACCAATAGACGGATGGTGACTATGAACGGAGAACTGAGTGTCACCTGAGCGGCAGCCCGCCCGCCTCGATGTGCACCGGTATCGCTCATCACCGCATGGGATTTTTCGGTTGCAAAAAAAGACACCCATATCCCCGGTAACCATCTCATTTCGGACTTGGGGCAATAATCACATGAATCACATTAGGATTTCCTGCATTTCCGTATTTCAATGATGAGGAAATTACGATGATAGATATTCAGGAGAAAGAGATTGGTAATGTTGTTAAAGCCATGGAAGGAATTGTATCGGGCAAATATGTATCTACAAGCTTATTCGAAAAGATCAAGAACTGTACAGTCCCTGGACCATACGAGGTCGACCAAGATATCCTCCCGTATGTGGTCGTGCTGCCCAACTCCAGGGAGGAGATCAGCGAGATCCTAAAGTTTGCCAATGCTCAGAGGAAACCAGTGTTCGTCAGAGGCTCGGGGACCTCTTTGTCTGCCCATTCCCGGCCGCATATGCCGGGGATCATCATCAACACCCACCGGATGCAAGATATAGCAATCTTTGAAGAATACGGCTTCTTCGAATGTGGACCAGGGGTTACGGCAGACAAAGTCGCTCAAGAACTGGCTATTTTCAATTGCTTTTTGCCCGTATGGCCAGGAAGCCGGATCGTGGCATCCATGGGCGGCCTCATCATCAACAACACCAGCGGCCATATTGTTGATGCATGTATGGGCAAACCTGGGGATTATGTCTTGGCCCTCGAGGTGGTCTTACCCAACGGGGACATTCTCGAGACCGGTTCCAAGGGACTGCGCCGGATCGCAGGGACAGACCTCACCAAGTTTTTCATAGGCAGTGATGGTATTCTGGGAGTGGTGACAAAGATCCGAATGCGTTTGGTTCCTCAGTTTAAGCAAGCCTATGGGATGGCTGTTTTCGAGCATTTGACTGATCTGGCCAGGGGAGTTCAGAGGCTCTATACAGAGCGTCATCCGGCACCACTATTTATGGAGATGATGGCCCATGATGTTGCTCAAACCGCTTATGCAATTAAAGGACTGGAACCACCTGGGGGAGCTATCCTGATGTTTGTGGAGACAGGCTTTTCGAAGAGAGAAGCCACTGACAAGATGACAGACGCCCTCAAGGTATTTGAGATGGAAAAGGCAGCTAAGACTTGTGCCATTTCGGACTTGGAGACCTGGCATAAGGTTTGGGGAGCTCGCGAGGTCATTGGGCCTTACCTTATGCAGCAGAATGGAGACATCGTGAAATCCGCGGAAGTGGTGGGCAATCTAAAAGACCTAGTGAAGTTTATGGAAGAATCCGTCAACTTTAACAAAGGATTGACCATCCTTGGTGGGCTCAAGAATTACCTTTATGGACATATAGGAGCGTTGACCTTGCACCCTTCCTTTCTCATCCCGAGGGTTTGGGACAAAGAAAAGAAAAGCCAAGCGGTGAGAGAAGTTTTTCAGAAAGAAGCCGAACTTAATCTTAAGTATGATACGTGCGGAGGCGAGTGGGGGCAGCTTGCTGCGCGCACGGCCTTTTTCAACAAGAAGTATGGGGATGTAGGTTACGGACTGATAAAGAGTCTTAAAACAGCCATGGATCCCAACAACATCTTGAATCCAGGCATCCTAGAAGGATATCGATAGGTTTTCGTTGCCATATGAAAGTGGGAGATATGGCCTGGAAGGGACGATGGATTCAAGGATAAACTAAAAGATCGAATTATCGCTGGCCTATTAAGAAAGGAGGAATCAGAATGAAAAAATGTGCTGTATGCGTTGCGGTAGTTGTTGTTTTGTTCTGCATTTTTTGCGGGAACGCGGTAGCCGTGAGGAATTTAGAATTCAGTCCTGACAGGCCCCTGAAGATACGGGTGGGCCTTGATGATCCAGCACAACTGAAGTACCAGGATTACATCTTTGGTCGTGTATTCAAGAGTGTCGTCGAGGCACGAACCAATGGAGCGATACACGTCGAGTTATTCCCGAATAAGGCTCTGGGTTCCTGCAAAGAGCGGCTGGAAATGGTTCAGAATGGTGTGCTGGAGGCAACCATGGAAACTGGGACGATGGCCGGATTCTTCCCGGAATACCAGGTCATATACATTCCTTATCTTTTCAAATCCGAAGAAGTTGCCTGGAAGTTTTTCGATGAAAGCCAGGCCTTTGCAGCGCTTAAAGAAAGGATGAGGAAGAAGACGGGATTTCGTATTTTGGGTATCGGCCAAAATGGCTTCCGCTGTTTTCATAACAGTAAACGCCCACTGCGCGAACCACGCGATTTTAAAGGACTTAAGTTTCGGGTGATGCAGTCACCCGTATTTGTTAAAACCGTTCAAGCGCTCGGCGCAAAGGCGGTACCTATAGCCTGGCCTGAAGTCTATACATCTCTCCAAACGGGTGTCATCGACGGGGCAGAGGTGCCCCCGTCTGTGATTGAATTGGGGAAGCTTTATGAAGTGCAGAAGTATCTTACGCTTGACGATCACACCTATACAGATGACAATTTCGTGATCAGCGACGCCTTGTTTCAGCGTCTGCCAGCCGATGCGCAACAAATCATTAAGGCGGCCGGTCGTATCGCAGAGGTTGCTGACCGCTCGGCAGACGTCGTTTTGGGGAAGGTAACAGCCATGGAAGTTATTGAAAGACATATGAGAGTTTATTCTCCTACAATCGAGCAAAAAAACATGTTCAAAAAACTGTGTCAGGGACCTGTGGTCAAGTGGCTCAAAGGGGAGATCGGTGCGGAAGCTGTAGATACGGTTTTAAACGAGGTTGAAAGGATTGAAAAAGAGCTGGGTTATTAATCAAAACACAGCGCAAAGGGGGTTGAGATTTGATTTCATTGATAGCTCGCTCAGGCAAATCTTGAGCGCTTCGTTGCTTAAGAGGGAAAAGAATGAGAACAGGTCATTTCATTACGGCCGCTGAAAGACCACTCAATCAAGTGGGCAATCTTCTTAACAAGGGCGCTTTAATACTATGTATGGGGCTTGCTGGAGCGGATTTTATTGTTGTTATGCTGGAGGTCATCAGCAGATCGGCTGGTGCCACATTTATTTGGACAGAGGAGTTATCACGATGGCTTTTGGTGTGGATGACGTTTATTGGAGCGAGTGTTGTCCTAAAGGAAGGGGGGCATATTCGTGTTGTATTTTTTATATCCTTATGCCCCAGGAGAATTGGAAAACTCATTAATTTAATCGGGGAGTTGAGTGTCTTGTTTTTCTTGCTTTTCTTTACTGTAATCGCCTGGAAAGTCGCTATAGATGCCTTAAAAGTGGAAGGTGACATCGTTTTACTGCCTATGTTCTACCCAAAATTAGGTATGGTTATCGGTGGAGGGGTAATGTTGATCCATGAAGCTCATGCAATTATTGTGAACTTTTGTCCAGATAAAGCCAGCTCTCAAAAGACCTAAACAAGGGATCTAGTGGCAAAGAGATGGTCTGGATCGCGATAGTCTTCTTGGTTCTTCTGGTCATGGGGATTCCTATCGCCTTTGTGCTGGGGTTAACGAGTCTACTCTATATATTAAATTCAGGAACAATATCTCTAAAAATTGTGGCAATGCGAATGTACGGTGGGATAGACGAGTTTGTTTTGTTGGCCATCCCTTTTTTCATACTCGCCGGGCAGTTGATGACCACGAGTGGTATTACACAAGACTTGGTGAAACTCAGCAATCTGGTCGTAGGCAAGATACGGGGTAGTCTGGCACACATTAATATCGTTGCCAGCATTTTCTTTGCGGGGCTCACAGGTGCAGCGACTTCAGATGCGGCCGCATTGGGATCTATATTGATCCCAACAATGGAAAAAGAAGGATATACCCCCGAATATGCCGGTGCTGTAACCGCTGTTTCCTCTGTTATTGGGCCTATCATTCCCCCTAGCATTGTCATGGTGATCTATGCCTCAGTAACCGGGGAATCTGTTGCCGCTTTATTTTTAGGGGGGTTTATCCCCGGGGTAAGCATAGGTTTGGCGTTAATGGTGCTTGCCTATATCTATGCCGTGCGAGAGAGACACCCTTACCGTAAAGAACCTGTCGCTGTAAGAGAAGCCTGGGCGATTATAGTTAAGTCTTCAGTCGGATTGATGATACCGATCATCATTCTTGGTGGTATCTTGAGTGGTATCTTTACCCCTACCGAGGCAGCAGCAGTGGCGTGTGCTTATGGCCTTGTGGTTGGATTGTTTTTTTTTCGCACACTCAACTGGCCCAAAATAAGAGATTGTTTCATCGAAACGGTAAGAACATCAGCTATGGTCCTTATTATCATCGCTGGCGCGCGGATATTTGGATTGCTCTTGAGTATTGAAAGAATACCTGACCACCTAGCAAGTCAACTTCTTACCATTACGGGCAATCCCATTATCATTCTTTTAATTTTCAATGCTATCTTGCTTGTCATGGGCATGCTGATGGAGCCAGGCTCGAATGTCATCATACTGGCCCCGATCTTGGCACCAGTCGCTGTTAATGTCGGAATCGATCCGTTGCATTTTGCCCTGGTCATGCTGGTCAATTTAAATATTGGTATGGTCACGCCCCCCGTGGGCATATCTTTATTTGTGGTGTCATCTATTGCTCGCAGGCCTTTTGAAAGCATAGCGGCAAAAGCATTACCGTTTATTGCCGTGGAACTCGTTATCCTTTTGCTTATTACCTATGTTCCAACGATCACCCTAATTTTGCCCAAGCTATTTGGCTTTCATTGATAGATAGGACGATAGAGCTCCGCTGGAGCAGCATAGACTCTCGACAGTATTTTACGGAGTTAAAGCAATAATTGTCTATTAGAGACTTTTGGCGATGTTGAAGAATTAATATGTTTCAGTCGATTTAGCCCCAGTTTTTGATTGACATCGATCCGCTAATGGCATTCTATACTCACCAAGAAGGTAAGGTTTCGCGCCTGACCTTCCGGAGGTAAACATAAATCATTAATCTTTAAAAGGAGGAGGGATTATGAAACGAGGCATTGCCATGGTCTTTGTGTTTTTCTTCGGGCTTTCAGTGTTTGCCCTGACCGCCCCCGCAGCTGCCTTTGACCTGGATGACTACATCCCCAAGACCTCCAAGTGGGGACCTGCTGATGAAATCGGCAACTGCAATTACCTGACGCCCAAGAAGATCCTCGAGGCAGCCTCCCTCATCAAGAAGGGCAGGGTCATCGACATGGGCCAGGTCTACTACGAGGGTCTTCCCGCATACCCACCGAGAACCTACAAATGCTGGCTCCTCGTTCACGGGCTGATGGAACCATGGGGTATGGAGGAGGCAACTGACATGGAGGAGTATGTGGTCATGTCAACTGGCATTGCCACACAACTGGATGGCTTCGCCCACGTGGGCTGCGACTACACCTTCTACAATGGCGTAAAACACACCGACATCGTTGCCCCCACCGGGGCCAAGAAGTTCGGCATGGAGAAGGTACCCCCGATTGTCACCCGGGGTGTGCTGGTGGATATGGTTGCCTACAAGGGAAGAAACCTGGGCCCATCAGAATGCATCACCCTGGAGGACTTCAAGGCGTGTATGAAAAAGGAGGGCGTGGAGCTCAGGCAGGGCGATGCCCTGATTATTCACACCGGCTGGATGAGGTTTTGGGACCTGGACCCCGGCAAATTCTGCCAGTCATCTCCGGGAATCGACCAGGATATCGCCCGCTATCTCGTGGGAAAGGGGATCGTGGGTATTGGCACCGACCAGTTTACCACCGAGTGCTTTCCCCATAAGGGCTTCCCTAAGGAGAAGGGCTCCTTCTTCATCCCCTGCCATGTGATCCTCCTGGGCAACGGGATCCACCTCTTCCAGAACCTGGTCACAGAGGAACTGGCCAAGGCCTGTGCGGAGGATGGAAACTATGAGTTCTTGTTCTGCTTCACCCATCCCAAGCTAAAGGGTACTGTGCAGGGAATCGGTCAGCCCATCGCCATTAAATAGCTTCATCGGGGTTGATTCTCTTGGGGCTGGAAGGCCTGTGCCTTCCAGCCCTTTTTTTACCCCTAACGAGAGTAATTCCGGGAAACAGCCATGCTAGCCAGGGATGAGCAAATTCGGCAGAGCAGTCACAATGGAGGGGAAGAAGGTGATGAGGAGCAGGACTGTCAGTAGGGGAGCGAGAAAGGGTAGGGTCACTCGGACGACGTTTTCGAACGACAGCTCCGAAATACTGACCATGACGAATAGAACGATGCCGAAGGGCGGGGTTAGAAGACCGATCATGAGGTTCAGCACCATGACGACCCCGAAGTGCAGGGGGTCAATTCCAATCTTCGTGATGACGGGAAGTAGTACCGGGCCCAGGATAAGAATGGCCACCACCGGCTCGAGGAAACATCCGATGACGAGAAGAAAACCGTTCATGAGAAGGAGGATCACGATGGGCTCAGTGCTCACCCCAGCAATGGCTGCGGCAAGCTTGAGGGTGATGCCGGAGCGCATGAGCAGCCACCCGTAGAAGGAGGCGGCGCAGACAATGAAACAAATGGCCGCCGTCTCCTTGGCGGTGCTGATAAAGACCTCGACGAGATCACGCAGACTCATCTCCCGGTAAATGAGAAGCCCAAGGACGAGCGCATAGGCGACCGCCACCGCCGCTGCCTCGGTAGGCGTGAAAAAGCCAGACCAGATCCCTCCGAGAAGGATCGCTGGCGTCAGGATGGGGAGGAAGGCTTGAAAGAAGCTCTTGAAGACAACCCCCAACCGAGGGAATGGATCTCGATGGTATCTCCTCTTATAGGCATAGGAGGCCACCATGAACATGAGGGCAGCCGCCATCATGAGCCCTGGGAGCACACCCCCGAGGAAGAGTTTCCCCACGGAGACACCTGAAACAAGGCCGAAAATTACCATGGGAATGCTCGGCGGAAAGATGGGACCGATGGTCGAGGAGGTTGCCGTCACGGCCACACTAAAACCCCTATCGTATCCCCCGTCCTGCATCGCCTTGAGTTCTACCTGCCCAAGTCCCGCGGCGTCAACAACGGCCGCCCCTGACATCCCCGAGAAGATGAGACTCGCTAACGTGTTTGCGTGCCCCAGCCCACCGGGGAGGAACCCCACAATGTTTCTGGCGAAATCGAAGATGCGGGCGGTAATCCGCGCTGTGTTCATGAGCTTGGCGGCAAGGATGAAAAGGGGGATGGCCAGAAGCAAAAAGTTGTTAATGCCATACATCATCCGTTGCGCCATGATGGGTATGTTAATTCCGAGCCCCTGATCGAAGAAATAGGCCCCAAGACTTGCGAGTCCCAATGAAAAGGCTATGGGGACGCCGAGTATGAAGAGGCTGACCAGACCAATGGTGATGATGGAGGTCATCGACGTGTTTTGAAATTCCCTTCGTGCCCAAACCAGGACCGCAATACCTCCTTTAGGAGGTTCGCGGTGACGTACCAAAGCATGATGAGCCCGCTCCAAAAGAGGCCGAGGTACACATAGCCAAACCTCATCCAGTCAATGGTGGGAGCCCTGACTCCCCAGTTGTACACCATGTTCAAATAGGCACCCCACGTGAACACGACAACGAAGGGAATCATCGCGATCTGCGTCAGGATGCGGAGAGCCCTGCAGGCTCCCGGTGGCAGCCTGCCTGTCAGGACAGTGATCCGGATGTGGTTTTCGTCCCTCACCAGCGCCGCTGCCCCGACGAACACGATCCAGACAAAGAGAAACCTGGCGAGTTCCTCAGACCAGACTGAGGACTCCTTGAGGATGACCCGGGCGACGATCTGCAGGAGTGTTACGGCAAACATGAGCAAGAGAAGAAACGCGTTCAGTTTTTCAAGAAAGCTCTTCATAGGGGCTCTTGACCTATTTGATGCCGACGATTTGCTGGTAGAGACCCGGAGTCCAGAGGTCCTCCTTCATATCCTCTAGCGCAGGCTGAACTGCGTTCCGAAAGGCAGCACGGTCAGGCTCAACCAGTGTCATCCCTCTAGCCTGAAGCTCTTTGAGGAATCTGGCATCTGCCTCCGTGGCCATGCCGTTGGCATACTTTGCCGCATCTTTCCATGCGGTGAGGATGAGCTTCCGTTCGGTCCGCTCCAGGGTGTCAAACCATTGCTTAGAGACCTGGTACTTGGCCGTTGAGAAGACATGATTAGTGGCGATGAGGTACTTCTGCGCCTCGTAGAGCTTGTAGGCGTAGATGCTCTCAAGGGGGTTTTCCTGGGCCTCGCACACCCCTGTCTTCAAGGCCATATAGACCTCAGGAAACGCCACTACAACTGGGAGGGCCCCTAGCTGTTTCCAGATCTTGATCCAGGCCTTGATTTCCGGCAGCCTTATCTTGAGGCCCTTTACGTCGGCCGGGTCCCTGACCGGACGATTAGCTGTGAGATACCGTGCGCCCCGGTATACAATCCCCACCGTCATGACACCCTTCCTGTCGAGGACCATCTGATTGATCCCCTTCCCGATCGGACCGTTCCAGAACTTCCAGAAGTGACTCTTATCCCTCAGCACATAGGGTACCTCGAAGGCGAAATACCTCGGGAAAAACATGGCCACATCGCCTGAGCCCATGGCGCCCATCTCAACGGCCCCCGTGCTCATGGCCTCAAAGACATCGCGCTCTCCGCCCATGGCACCGCTCACATGCAGAAGAACCTCGATCTCACCATTGCTCCTGGATTCAGCCAGTTCCTTGAACTTCTCCAGACCAGCGTGGACTGGAGCCCCCGGTGCGTATACAGAGGCAATGTTAACCCTCATCTTGGCGGATCCGGACAATGGCACCAAGGCCAAAACGAGAGCTAAGGACAAAAGTAGCAAATTCCTTAGCATATAGATCATAGCAGACCTCCTTCCTGGGTATTGAGAATCCATAACTAATGCAGAGCCACTGTCTCCTATCTCGAACACATGCCGACGATCTTTTCCCGAGACACGGGGCGGGAACCGAAGACCAGGCGAGGCAGTCCTTCCTCAAGAGAGGAAGGGCTGGTTATGCCCTATTTCAAACCAAGGATCATGAGGCTGTCGCGGTGGATCATGGCCTCCATCTCCTCCTCATCGAGACGAGGAAATGAGGTGCCTTCCACCATCGTGTTGAGGTGCCGAAGTCCGTCAAGTGTGGCCTTGACCGTGGTAAAGGGGTAATCACTCCCGAAGAGTATCTTGTCCCAGACTCCATACTCCTGCACAAGCATGAGACTGTGGTAGAGCTGCAACGGGCGGTAGTGCAAGCCACTGATATCCGAGTACAGATTCGGATGCTTGCGGATGACGGCAACGCACTCATGTTCGTAGGGATGTCCCAGATGGGCGAGAATGACCTTCACGTCGGGAAAGCGCATCGCAACTGGGTCGAGCCAGCGGGGGAAAGTCACGTCCAAAGGGGCTCTGGAGATGAAGGTCGTCCCCGTATGCAGGAGAACCGGTAGATTGTGAGATTGAGCGTATTCCCAGAAGGGGTTAAGTGCCTCCTCGTCAGGTCGGAAGCCCGCATACATAGGCAGGAGCTTCATCCCGCGCAGCCCCAGCTCGAGGTGTCCCTCTCGCATCTCGCGGTCCCAGCCTTCCTGAGTGGGATCCACTGACAGAAAACCGATCAGATGTCCGGGATCGGACTCAACATATCGAGCCACGTAACGGTCATCTACCCAGAGCCCGCTGAGCTTTGCCTTGCCCCCAAACACGATGGTCTTCGTCTCATCCGTGGCCTGGTCCCTGTACTCCTCATAGTGCACGGTCAGGTCGACCTCTACTCCAGCGCGAGCTCGTCTGGCCTGGAGTCGAAACTCTTCACTAAAGTGGTCTGGGTACTGCCATGCGTGGCTATGAACGTCAACGATCATGATGGCGCCCCGGGCTTCAGGTCTCAACTCCCCGTGAGCTCTCCCTATTCTGCCTCATGCAATAGTTCAAGCCTGAGCCTGAGATAAGCATTCTCCGCCTGTTCGTCTCCCGGGGAAATATCCATGATCTTCTTATAGAGCTCTAAGGCCTGAGCAAGGTCGCCTTGCTCTTCCCTCACCTGAGCCAACTGCCGAAGGAGACCGGTATCATTTGGCCTCAATTCGAGGGCCGCATTCATCTCTTTTACAGCCAACTCATCTCTCTTCAAATTGAGGTACGCGAGGATTAGATACTGCCTCAACTGGAAATTCTTCGGATCTGCCTCCACGCCCTTACGCATGTACTCGGCTAATTGCCCATATTCAGACTGGTCCATAAGGTATTTAAAGATGTAGTCGTAGTTGGCGACGTCCCTTGGGGTGAGTTTGGTTAACTCCACTGCCTGCTTGAAGGCGAGCTCATTCCTTCCCTGTCTCTGATAGATATCAAGAAGGGCTTGCCTTGCCTGTATGTCTTTAGGATCAATGGTTACCAATGGCTCAAGGTAATGGAGGGCCTTTCCCACATCTCCTCCCTCTGACTCCAGCACCCCAAGGTTAAAGAGAATGGTTGTATTTTTGGGGTCATGAGACAGGATCCGCTTATAGACCCCCTTTAAGGCCTCCTTTTCACCCTCCCTTTCCACTATATTGGCCAATAATATGAGGGCCTCCAGATGATCGGGATCTCCTTCAAGGATCTCGTTCACATAGCCCTTGGCCTCCTTTAATCTACCCTTCTTTAATAAGGACTGTCCGAGCCTCAACCTGCCTCCAATATCATCCTTGTTGAGGTCAATTGCCAAACGGAGGTAATTTTCGGCCAACTCATGCCTGTTGAGCTCTTCATATATTGATCCTATATTGTAGTAGAGGTCCGGATCTTTTCTGTCATATTTGGCTGCCTTAAGATACCATTTGAGGGCCTCTTTCTTCCGGCCGTCCTGAAATAGGAGATATCCCATGTTCTTCATGCAGAGTATGCTTTCATCCTCGGATAAGCTCGGAAGGATGATGGTATATTCGCTTACGGCCTCCCTTAACCTGCCCTGTTTCTCGAGGAGCCCTGCGAGCCGAAGCCTGGTCTGCAGATCATCAGGTGTCATTACAAGGACTTTCCTTAAAGTAGCAATGACCTCATTGTATTGGTCAAGGCGTTCATAGGCACCCACAAGTTTTCCTAAGAGAGTCAAATCCTGTTTCTGTTTGACTATATCCTCAATGATATGGGCCCCCTCCCTCCACTTCTCAAGGGCCAGGTATTCATCTGCCAGTCTCATCTTGAGCCGAAGATCATCTCCCTCCTCTTGAACGGCCATATTCAAGAACGCCAACCTCTTCTCAGGGTCTATTACCCTGTCTGCCTTCTCCAACCAATCCTCTACTGTAGGAAAGATAACGAGATCTACCTGGCCAATACATTCATACCCATGCTTGACCTTTATCGTGTAGGTATAGCGGTGAAAGATATCCCCGCGCGGAAGGAGCTTTGCTATTGCGATCTCCTCTTGGAGGGCATTCACGTCAAAGCCCTCAGAGAAGAGCCGTATTGCCCTGTTAAAGTAGACTGATGTGTCTATCTTTGCAATCCGAAGCCTATCATGGGGATGAGCCTGGAGCGTTTGGCCTGAGATGAGCCTTTTCCTCATCCCGTTGTGTTCAAATACTATGTAGTTAAAGACGGGAACTGGATTGAGGAGCCTGTTTAACCTTACCTTGAAATAGGAGCTACCAAGGCCGCCACTGCGGAGGTAAATAAATACGCATAAAACAAGAGACGCCCATAGAAAGACAGTCCTTATCCTTCGTTTCTTTTTCCAGCGTGGTGTTTCCTCTTTAAACACCTAGCCCCCTCTCCCTCGCCTCTTGACCGTGGCGACACCTCCTTCCCGGGACTGGCCCTCCCAGATCAAGAGGATTGGACTCGCCACGTAGATAGTAGAATAAGTGCCAGCCACTATGCCAACTGAGAGGGCAAAGGCAAAATCATGGATCACGCCACCACCCAAGATAAGAAGGGCAATGACAACAATGAGCGTCGTCGCTGATGTCAGAATGGTCCGACTGAGGGTCTCATTGATACTCTGATTTATCACCTGGTCAAAATTGCGGCCTCGGGAGCGCCTGTGGTTTTCCCTGATCCTATCAAAAATAACGATGGTATCATTCAGGGAGTAGCCAACTATAGTCAGGAGCGCTGCTACGATGGGTAGTGTTACTTCCCGGTTGGTGAGGGCAAAGGCCCCTATTGTGAGGCATACATCATGGAACAGTGCCACAATGGCACCGAGGGCATATTGTAATCGCAGGAACCAGCACAGGCCGAAAGCAATGAACATGGCTACACCGATAAGCCAGATGATGCTCATCCCAAGGGCAGAGATGATATAGACCCCCAGGGCAAGGGAGGCTGCCATAATGATACTCATTGTCCACTTATGTTCAAACCTGCCGGATATGTATATGACCATGAAAAGCAAGGCATAAAAGATGGCAAAAAGGGCCTTTTCCCTTAGATCCTTCCCGACCTTTGGTCCTACCATCTCCACCCTTCTGACCTCAACATTCTCTTGGCCGAACACGCTGCCTAAAGAGCTCTCGGCCTTATCAGATAAACCGCTCAGCTCGATATCCGTCCTGTTAACCCTGATCAGATATTCCAGCCGTCCCTTTTCTTCGAACTCCTGGATAATGCTATCCTCCAGGGCAATCGGCGCCAGTGCTGCCCTGATCTCATCTGGCGTCGTCGGGTGATTGAACCTTACCTGAATCAGGATACCGCCCGCAAAATCAACACCATAATTAGGTCCACCCCGAACTATCAGAAGAAGGATGGTCAGGAGTATCAAAGCACCAGACACAAAGAGGGCCGCCTTTCGTCGGCCGATGAAGTCAATATTAATATTCGGCTTTATGAATTCCATGCTCATGCCTTTCCATCAAATGCTTATCTTGCTCATACCCCGTTCAATAATGAGATAGTCGAAGATTACTCTGGTGACAAATACAGCTGTGAAGAGACTTGCAACGATACCTATACTGAGGGTCACAGCAAACCCCTTCACCGGCCCCGTTCCAAACTGAAAGAGGACCAATGCGGCGATGAGGGTAGTAATATTGGCATCGAGGATGGTCACAAGGGCCTTGCTATAGCCACCGTCAACTGCTGCCCGCGGGGTTTTGCCCAATCTCAGCTCCTCTCTGATCCTCTCAAAGACAAGCACATTGGCATCTACGGCCATGCCTATTGTCAGGATAATGCCCGCTATACCGGGAAGCGTTAAGGTGGCACCGAACATTGCCAGTCCTGCTGCGATGAAGACGATATTCAACAAGAGGGCCACATCGGCGAGGATTCCCGCAACCCTATAGTAAAAGACCATGAATAGGATAACGATCAGGCCGCCGATTATCATCGACTTGAGACCTTTATCAATGGAGTCCTTTCCCAGAGAAGGACCCACTGTCCTCTCTTCAATGACCTTGACCGGTGCTGGCAGGGCACCTGCCCTCAGGACAATGGCCAGATCCCTGGCCTCTTCCATGGTAAATCTACCTGTTATCTGGGCCCTCCCGCCCGGAATCCTATCCTGTATAACCGGCGCGCTATTGACCACATCGTCCAAGACGATAGCCAGTCTCTTCTTTATATTCGCCGCTGTAATGCGCTCAAAGAGCCGTGCTCCCCGGGAATCAAATGAAAGCGAGACATAGGGCTCACTGAATTGACTATCGATCATAACCCTGGCATCGGTCAGATATTCACCAGTTAAGGCAGCCCTCTTCTTCAAGAGAAAGGGGATCCTTGTTTGAGAGCCGGGCATTCCCTTTATCTCGTAAAGGATCTCATCCCCTGGTGGTATATTTCCCTTTAATGCCTCTTCGAGACTGTTCTCCTCGTCGACCAGCTTGAACTCCAGACGGGCCGTCTTTCCTATGATATCAATCGCCCTTTGAGGATCCTTTATCCCGGGAAGTTGAACCAAGATCCTATCCCTGCCCTGGGGCCGGATATCCGGTTCTGCCACGCCGAATTGATCTATCCTGTTCGTGATGGTCTCTACTGCCTGATCCACTGCCATCCTCTTGATATGCTGCTGGGCCCTCTGAGAGAGGACCAATTCCAACTTGAGGTCCCCTCCCACAAATGATCCGGATTCAACCGTAAGGTCTGGAAAATTGTCCGCTACCATCCCTTCCACGGCCCTCCTGTCTTCCCCCCTTATCAACGTAAGCCCAATCCTATCTGAGCCACTTGTCTTTAATTGCTCATACCTGATCTTGGCCTTCCTGAGGCCGTACTTTATATCCTCAACCATGCCTTCGAGATGACTCTCGACGGCCTTCTGGGCCTGGACCTCCAACACGAGATGCATGCCACCCTTGAGATCAAGCCCAAGATGGATCTTGTCCTCAGGTAATATACTCGGCCACCAAGGGGGCAGCGTTTTGCTGATGGAGGGAGTTAAGTAGACCAGTGCAACTACGACAACGATGAGCACAAGGATTCCCCGCCACCTCAGACTTTTCGACATCACCTACTCCTTAACTCACGCTCTCTCCCCTTTTCATTATCCCGGCTATGGAGCCTCTCGAGACCCTTACCCTGACCTTTGGGGAGATTTCCATGGTGACAGTATCCTCTGTCAAACCGGTTATGACACCGTGCAGCCCCCCGGAGCTCACCACCCTGTCCCCCTTTTGCAAGGATGCAAGAACCTGCTTGTGCTGCTTGGCCTTTCTTTGCTGGGGCCTGATCAACAGGAAGTAGAATATGGCGAATATAATGATCAGGGGCAAAAACGCACCGAGACCGCCCCCCTGCCCTCCCCCTCCGGTACCCATAGCGTACGCTAAATCGAACATTTACATGCCTCCATTTCTCTTTGAATTTATAGGGATTCAGCCTCCACTTCTACGTGGCTGTTACTCCTCTGCACATAGAAATCGTGCACAAATTCAGCCAGTCTATCCTCCCTTATGGCCTGCCTTATGCCAGACATGAGGTCAGCATAATAGTGAAGATTGTGGATGGTATTCAACCTATGGGCCAGTATTTCCCGTGAAAGAAACAGGTGTCTCAAATAGGCCCGCGAATACTGTGAGCAGGTGTAACATCCACACCCCTCTTCAACAGGTCTGCTATCCTCTGCATACCGTGCATTCTTTATCGTCAGCTTTCCCTTATGGGTAAACAACATGCCATTTCTCGCATTACGGGTCGGCATTACGCAGTCAAACATATCCACGCCCATTTGCACCGACTCCACTATATCCTCCGGTGCCCCCATCCCCATAAGATACACTGGCTTTTCATCTGGAAGGAATTCCCTTGTGTATCTGATCACATTCTCCCTGGTGGGTTTATCTTCCCCAATGGATAAACCTCCCAGGGAATAACCGTCAAAGCCCATACCTACGAGGCCCCTGGCGCTCATCTCCCTCAATTCAGGATGAATTCCGCCCTGCACGATCCCAAAGAGGGCCTGCGTATCGCCTCTTGTCCGCTCAAGACATCGCCGGGCCCATTGTTCTGTTAGCTTTACAGAATTAAGCACATACTCGTAGTCAGCGCCAAAGGGCGCGCACTCGTCTAAGGTCATGGTAATATCCGCCCCAAGGGCCTTCTGGATTTCCATGGCCTTTTCCGGGCTGAGAAAATGGCTTGAGCCATCTATATGAGACCGGAAATGAACCCCGCTCGCTGATATGGTCCTGAGCTTTGAAAGGCTCAAGGTCTGAAATCCACCGCTATCAGTAAGTATGGGGCCAGACCAGTTCATAAAGCGATGGAGGCCTCCGAGCCTCCCTATCAGTTCATGACCTGGCCTCAGGTAAAGGTGATAGGTATTTGCCAAGATGATCTCTACGCCCGCACCCCGGGCCTCATCAGGCGATACCGCCTTGATTGCTGCCGCTGTTCCAACAGGCATAAATACAGGCGTTTCAAACCTGCCATGAGCTGTCACTATCTCCCCGAGCCTGGCCTTGCCCGGCTTACACCTTTTAACAACCCGAAATTTCACGGTCTTGATCCTCTTCGACTACCATCCTATAACTATTCGTCAAAGTATCATCATGGCATCGCCGTAGCTGTAAAACCTGTAACTCCTCTCTACAGCCCGTTGGTAGGCCCTCATGGTCAAATCAAGTCCGGCAAAGGCCGCCACCAGAAAAAGAAGGGAAGAACGGGGCAAATGAAAGTTGGTTATAAGGGCATCAATGACCTGAAAATGAAATCCAGGATATATCAACAGATCAGTAGCTCCGGAGCCGGCTACTATCTTACCCTCTCTCTGCCATACAGTCTCTAAGGACCTGACAACCGTAGTCCCAACGGCGATAACCCTCCTGCCCTCACTCTTAGCGGTCTGAATGGAGTTGGCAGCATCCCTGCCGATAGAGTATGACTCCTTCCCCAAGTGGTGCTCTCTGATATCCTTTACCCTCACGGGCTTAAAAGAATCATGTCCAACGAGGAGGGTTATGCTGACGACATCCACTCCCATTGATTGAATGGTCCCAAATAGATCGTGGGTAAAGTGGAGACCAGCGGTAGGAGCAGCCACAGCCCCTGGAAATCGACAGAATACAGTCTGGTATCTCTCCTTATCCCTCTCTAATCGCCTATCCTCGTCGTCTCTTTTTATATAAGGAGGCAAGGGAAGGCAACCCCTTTTTTCCAATACGTAATTGAGCGTATGGTCTCCCTCAAATCTGAGCTGAACCCTCCCGTCGGCACCTAACTCAGTAACAAGGCCTCTCAGGCCATCCGGGAACAGGATCCTGCTTCCTGCCTTTGGCCTCTTTGATGCCTTCACCAGACACCATCGTATGTCCTGGCCGGTTTTGACTGGCCTGGCCGGATGCTCAAGGACAAGAACTTCTACCTGCCCCCCTGTTTCCTTTTGTCCATACAATCTTGCTGGCACCACCCTGGCATCATTTACGACCAATACGTCACCCTGGTTAAGAAAGGAGGGCAGATCAAGAAAGCAATACTCGGCAATTTCCCCCGTAGACCTTTTCACGTACAGAAGGCGCGATTCATCCCTTGTCAAGGCAGGTTCCTGTGCAATCAATTGAGCGGGCAGGTCGTAACTATAATCCTCGAGGCTATACATCTCCCCCTACCTGAAGATATAGGTCAGCAGAAGGCCAAAGCACATGGCCAGAAAGCCAATGATCCTTAGTTGACTATCGGGAACTCGCTGGATCTGCCTCAACCACTTCTTCGTCTTATCCGGAAACGCCAGATAAGGTAACCCCTCAACTATAAGGACAAGACCCAAAAGGCAAAACAACAACTTCATCGCTCAGTACCCTTGAGGGGAAAACATCCCCCCTCCTTCATAAGTTGCTGAGACCCTAGGTTTTTCAATTTGTTTATAATAGAGTCATATCCAAGAAAATTCAATAGCCCTGAAAAGTACCTTACGCTATGGCATTAGCGTGAAAAAATTCCCCCTCTCGTCTGAATAGCACCTTCTCTCAGATGACCCACACGGGGAAAGAGCGAAGGGGAAAGGGGTGAAAGAGGAGTACTGTCACGCTCAATCAAGAAGCATAAGGCATGGTTGGGTGACTGTACTTACCAGCATTTGACCATACACCTTGCACAGATAAGTCTTGATTTACTCTCACAAATCGATCATATCCACAGGATGTGAATAGCGAAAAGCAAAGATGGTTATTGAATATTTCAGACGGTATTCGTTACGAGGAAGCATCTCTCAGGGATGTCGATATCATGTTGAAATCTATCAATCGCTTTTCAAATATAAGGAACTTTTTATTTCATGACATGATCCTTTCTCCCTCTCTGAGGGTGATGATCCTGTCTAAATACTCTACCACATTTTGTGCAGTCTGTGGGGTTCACTCCAATCTCGCCCTCATTTCACAACACGTGTTTTACGATCAACAACACAGCGACTCCCAACAAGATCCACCCAAAAATAAACTTTACCGATTGTGACTTCAACTTTTCTGCCATCAGTCGAGATCCTATCTGACTGCCCAAAAACACAGCCAGAAGGCAAAGTATCCAAACATGCCAAACAGGACGTGCAGCCGTGGCAATGTGCGAGATGAAACTGGAACTCCCTGAAAAGGTCACCACCATAGCCGAAGTCGCCGCTGCGGCTTTTGCCTCTAGCCCAACCATATAGAGAAGAGGAACAACAAAACTACCGCCCCCGCGTCCTATTAACCCCGCAAAAAAGCCAAGTACGCTGCCAGCTGTGATTCCTAACAGAATCCGGTGTCTGGATGAAAGGCCGTCGCTCTTTGGCCTCCAGCCGCTGAGCATCAATACGCCTGCCGAAGCAGTGAATAATGCGAATATCAAAATAATCGGTTCTGTGGGCAATTTCACGTTGATCCAGGTACCAACGGGGGCAAATAGAATCATGGAAATACCAAAGGGGATTGCCACCCTCCATTCAATCATTTTCTTTCTTCCATAGGTCCAGGAAGCCGAAGAACTATTTACCACATTCAATAACATACCCAAGGGAATTGCTTGGGTCTTAAAATCCATCCCAAGCCAGAACAAAATTGGAACATAGAGCTGCGACCCGCCCAAGCCAATCATCGCAAAAACGAATGCGATGATAAAAAAAATGGGAGGAGCAAGATAAATAGTATCCACTTTGTATTATCCCTTTTGGAGATAGAGCTTTTCAGCTCGCTCTTAAGCCCCGGCAAGGCCTAATTCTTGAGGGTTTCCCGAGAAATTTATGCAAATATATTAGCGTGAATCTGTCAAGAGGAGATTCCTAAGCGCCTCAGCTTCGTCACGATCCATGACGATCTCTTCCAGCGTCAGCAATTCCTGCTCATCAAAGCCGATGGCCGTCTTCCTAAGCTCTAACACAGCTCCTCCTTCATGGCTTACAGGTAACATGACAGATCCCTGTGGGCGTCTCTATAGCAAAGGGAAAATACCTGTTCCCAAACCACAGAGCCACATTTACGAGGCTGATCAGAACCGGCACCTCCACCAGCGGACCTATGACGGCGGCAAAGGCCTGACCCGAGTCGATGCCGAAAACCGCCACGGCCACTGCGATCGCCAGTTCAAAATTCTTGGAGGCAGCAGTGAAACTGAGGGTAGTGGATTGCTCGTAGGTGGCGCCCACCTTCATGGAAAGGTAAAATGGCATGAGGGTCACATCTTACCAGGCTGTTGCCCAAATCCTTTAATTTTAATAATTTAAATTAATTGATTATTATATATATTATTTCACTGTTAATATAATATAATTATTTTACACTCATGGCACCACCTTTGAGGGAGTGCTGCCATGATGCGACATCAAAGTCCTCCACAACCCAAGCTCTTCTACCACCACGTGAATCTCGATAAAAGGGTTCCCCAGACCCATATCCTCCGCAAGGTTGACGAGAAGATCGACTTTGACTTTATCTATAGAGAGGTAAAAGACACCTACGGGCTCAACGGAAACGTCTCGGTGCCTCCTCCGGTCATCCTCAAGATGATGCTCCTTTTAATCCTCTACAATGTGAGATCTGAACGAGAGCTGATGCTTACCATCCCAGAACGTTTCGACTGGCTGTGGTTTCTTGGCTACGATCTCGATAGCGAGATCCCGAACCACAGTGTGCTCAGTAAGGCCAGGGCCCGTTGGGGAGTCAAGGCCTTTAAGGCCTTCTTTGAGCGTATCGTGTGGCAATGCATTGAGGCCGGCTTGGTTGATGGCACAAAGCTCTTTGTGGATACCAGCCTCATTGATGCAGATGCCTCCAATAACTCTGTGGTAGATATGCACAGTTTGAAGAGGTATCTCAATAAAGGCTATAGCCAGCTTGAAAAACGTTTAGATGGCCTAGAGGTTGAGAAAATAACTACGGTTAACAGCCGGTATATCTCTACCACCGATCCTGACGCCTCAGTGACCCGCCACAGCGGTGGCAAATCAAAACTGCGCTATAAGACACACCGAGCTGTTGACTCTAAAGAGGAGGTCATAACTGCCACTAAGGTTACCCCTGGATCTGTAGATGATGGTGAGCTCCTCAAAGAGATGATTGACACCCACCAAAGCAATACCCAAAGGAGCGTTGACACCGTGGTAGCTGACAGCAAATACGGTACCATCGACAACTTTCTCCTCTGTCATCATCGAGGCATAAGGGCCCACATCCCTTCCTTAGAGGAGACACACAGGGGTTCAGGTCGACAAAAGGGAATCTTCCCGAAGCAGGCCTTTACCTATAACTCTGGCACCGATACCTTTAGCTGCCCAGCCGGGCACACCCTGAAGAAACGGCATTATCACAAAAGGCGTAACCACTATGAATACAAGGCCCCTCCTGAACTTTGTGCTAACTGTCAGCTGAGGGAGGAATGTACCCGCTCCAAAGATGGCCGAACCCTCAAACGACATCTACGGCAAGATGAGCTCGACATTATGCTAGAGCATGCCAAAAGCACAGAAGCCAAAAGGGATATAAAGACCCGACAGCACTTATCAGAGAGATCCTTTGGTCAATCCACACGATATGGATATAAAAGAGCCCGTTGGCGCAGATTATGGAGGATGGAGATACAAGACTTTCTCCTCGCTGCCCTGCAAAACATCACCGTACTAATAACACACACAGAAGAGAAAATATCAAAGAGCAATGCCCTCAGAGGGCACATCATAGGAGTTCAAAGAGCCACAAGGGAAGCCTTTTCCTTTCTATCGTTGCTCATACGGATTCTCAGTCAGTTCACTATAGGTCTTGCCTGGAAAAAAGGATTCCTGACTCCTCACGGGAATATAATTTTCAATGCCTCCTATTGATGACAATCACTTTGTAAAACGGCTTTGGGCAACAGCCCGTTAAGATGTGATAATCATCTAAAGGGCTCCCT
>Ga0209636_10000410_pt1 | contig 41151 bp, 46 predicted proteins | sample DeeMarSWOR152_54_FD_187464 | JGI IMG/M metagenome (GOLD analysis project Ga0209636, IMG submission 187464) | Marine sediment microbial communities from White Oak River estuary, North Carolina - WOR-1-52-54 (SPAdes) (version 2) | ecosystem: Environmental > Aquatic > Marine > Intertidal zone >... | reverse complement strand
CATGTGTGTTTAAATGACTCTGTACAGGGACGCTAAAAAACTGATAATAAAGACTTTAAAAGAACATCCAGAAGGATTAATGTTGATTGAGATTGCTGGGATAACCGGCATGAACAGATTCACTGTTACTAAGTACATTCATGAGTTGATTGGATCTGGCCATGTGTTCCAAAAACCAGCCGCTGCGGCCAAAATTTGTTATCTTAAGGAAAGTTTCGACAATTCTAAAATGATTAGGCGATTAAATGAAATGTAAAAAATTTCTATTGGCATTTGTTTTAATCAATTTTATTTTCATTATATATTCTGCAGAAGCAGCGACGCCACAATACTTCGATAATTCTATTAATAATACAGGCGCAGTTAAGCCTACTTTATTTTCTTTGAGATGGACTGACAATATTGGATTATCAGGGTATATTTTTTCTTGGTGCAATAACGAAACCGTTGGAAATGTTTTTGAAGACTTTATAGGCTTCACGGGCGGAACCATAAATAACTCTTGTTCTCCCAGTAACTCTTATTGTTTGGACGCAAGCAATGGCTGGAAGGGATATGCAGAGGATATCTATACTGGTTATAACCCAGGAAACAATTGGATTTTAAATATAGATAATTCTAATGGACAACCACCACCTTCAATGGACTCATCAACTTACCCATACATGAGTGGGTTGGGTTTTTTATGGACTTATAAATCGTTTAAAGTCATCCCAAACATTCCTTTTAACGTTTCCTTTGTTGCAAGATGTAGGTGGACATATTCTACTCCCCATATTATAAGGGTATATTTATTTAAGGGAAATGTAACCCCCTGTACAGGTGGTAGACAAACAGGTATACCTTGTTCAGATCAAAATGGCAATACTAGTAAAAACATAAGTCAATTGTCTATAAATTGTGGTGTAAATAGTAACTGGGGATCTTGGACTTCTGGTAACTTTATTGACATTGTTACAGATAATGAGACAGTGACTCTTGGTTTTGGAGTGCCAGATGCTTGGGATGCACAAAGTGTAGAGGGAGAGTATGATAATGTAAGTTTAACTCTTGCAATAAATGAGTATTGGAAAAATGATACTTGGGACAACACAAACTGGGATAGTACAAACGAATGGTCAAATGTTACTAAAACGATTAACTCGACTATTGGAGCTTTAATAAGATGGAAAGTATATGCCAACGATACTAGTAACAACTGGAATGCTTCTGAAGAGTTTAGTTTTGTTACAACCACCCCACCCGAAATTTTTAATTGTACTGTTATAGATGCTCCGGGAACTTATTATTTGGTACAAGATATTCTTAATTCGGGGACTTCTGGATGTATAAACATAACGGCTAATAATGTTAGTTTTGATTGTCAGGGCCATACTATACAAGGGAATGATGTAGCAGATTATGGTATTTATGTTTATAGAACTTCTGCTACAACAACCAATGTGACAATAAAAAATTGTGTTTTGACAGACTGGGATACTATGGCAATTTACCTTTATTATGCAAAGAATAACATGCTTCAAAACCTAAGCTTAACCTCCAATCCCGATGATGCAATCCGTATGCGTAATTCAGACTACAACGACCTAAAAAACATAAGTGTCAGCAATAGCCTTTATGGTATATATGTCTATGCTTCAAATTACAACAACTTGACAAACATAACTGTCACTGCTACTACTGTTGGCATACCTTTCACATCACAATCCACTGGCAACCAGCTTACGGCTATAATAGCAAATAGTAATTATCGTGGGTTGTATTTTTTGGGGTCTGGCAATAATACAGTAACTAATTCGAAAATCCAAGCCAATTCAAATGCTGGAATTTACATATCTTCTGGGGGTTATGATGTGAGAAACACCTTTTACAACAACTTAATTAACAACTCACAGAATGTTTTCTTTGAGACGGGTTATACTATCTATGCTAACCAATGGAATACTACTCAGCAATCAGGAACAAGAACATATTCACCAGGGACTGAAATAGGAGGAAATTACTGGACTAATCCTAGTGGCAATGGTTATTCAGATACTTGTACTGATGTTGATAAAAATGGATTTTGTGATAATAATTACACCCTGAATTCAAACGGGCCAAATATAGATTATCTGCCTTTGAGCGATGAATATACAGCAGGATGGCCACCACCACAATATTTTGATAATTCCACTAATAATACAGTTGTTGGTAAAACAACTCTTTTCAGTTTGAGATGGACTGATAATGTTGGATTGTCTGGCTACATATTTTCTTTCCTTAATGGAATTGTTGATACAATTAAAACCGTTGGAAATAAAAATGTAGGAACTTTTGGATTGGATTTAGATGAAAAAATCAGGGGTTCATGGTATACTTGTCCTGAAAACGGAACCGCCGAGAGCATCTCTGCATACATAACACCATATGATACCGGTGACAAGTTTAAATTTGCAATTTATAAAAAGAGTGATAATTCTTTGGTTGGCGAGACTGAGGAGGTAACAGGATTTAGTACTGTAGCACAATGGATTACTGCTGATTTCTCTATTCCAAAACCAGTCTTCGAAAATACTGATTATTATATTGTGGCTATTGCTGAGAAAGCAGGAGCTTTTGCACCCGGTATTGCGTCTCAATCAAATAATCCTGGTAAAGGAGCCTGGCAAACCAGAAGTTATAATTTGGGTTTCCCTAATCCATGGAATCCAACAACCGATAATTATAATTTTTCCATTTATCTCAACTATACACCATGGGTTACTGATGAATGGCAGTCTATGACAGGAGTTGAAGACTGGTCAAACGTTACTAAAACGATTAACTCGACTGTCGGTGTTTTAATAAAATGGAGAGTTTATGCGAATGATACTAGCAACAACTGGAATGCTTCTGAAGAGTTTAGTTTTGTGACTATTGCTGGAGCTGGAACAATTTCGATTGATTTGAACACGACAACTGTATGGTGGGGCGAACCCGTCAATTTATCTGGAATAGCAAAAAAAACAGGGTGGGGACCCATTTCCAATCAAAAAGTAAATATAACATTTAACAATAAAGCCATCTGCCTAGATATATCCAATACCACTATTGATGGATGGTATAGTTGTGTGTTCAATGTTCCTTTTAACTTAGGAATTAATACAGTTAAAGTCGAAATAACCGATCCTGTGACCAATCAAACAATCATGAATACAACTATTCTGGAGGTAAAAATATGGTGGGGTGGAAAAGAAGAGGAAATGATGAAAGCAGCTAATGTTGGGTGTTATGAAGTTCCTGAACTGTTTCAAAACCCAGATGGAACTATAAGAAAGGTTATGGTGAAGGTTTGCGTATGGAAATGATTTACTATACTGGAGGTAATTACCAAATATGAATTACATAGATTTCGCTATAGCAATTTCAATATTCTTGTTTTTCTTTACTATGGTCCTTATTTTATCCACCAATTATTTTTCTAGTGCGGCTAGTCTATCTAGGATTTCGGAACTTCGTTCTATTTCCGAAGGACTTTTCAAATTGTTCTTTGGAAGTGAAGGAGTTCCAGAAGACTGGGAAAATGATCCTGGATTAAACCCAGTTCAATTGGGTTTAATGGGAGATTTATACAGAGATTCTGTTTTGGTCAAAGAAAATTCTGGATATGATAGGACTAATGAACTTGTTAGTATTGATCTTATATTCGATGAGAATTGTGAAAATAAGTCATGGAACAATAGTGTGAGAGTTTTTGATGATGATGGAAATGAAATTCCGTTCAAAATATCGAATGAAAGTTTTTGTTCCAATCAATTCTTGAAACAAGCAAAAGTTGTTTGGGAAGCCAACCTTACTGCAAATCAAAACAAGAAATTTTATGTTTATTATTCTTCTGATGATAATATTCTTGCTTCAAATTACACTAACACTTTTTCTACAGTTGCTTATTGGTCATTAGATGAAGGCTCAGGAAATTATACTTTTGATGATAGTGGAAATGATAATACTGGGCATTTGGAGAATTCTACTCATGGAGTTCCACAATGGACAACTAATTGTAAATATGGTAGCTGTTTAGAGTTTGATGGAGAAGGAGATTATATTAATATCCAAGATTCAGATAGTTTAGACATACAAGAATACTTAACTATTGGCATGTGGATAAAACTGAACATTATTGGCACTACGCAATTCTTCGTCGAGAAAGGATTAGATGATAATGACAATTATGGTTTCCACATGTGTTATGGAGACGAACTATCTTTTGAATATCATAATGGAACTGGATATAATCATTATAGTACAGCAGATGGCACACCAATTAATTTAAAACCAAACATTTGGTATCATGTTGCAGTTGTCTTTAATAAAACTCATGTTAAGTTTTATAGAAATGGGTCAGAAGTTCATGTTGACGAAGCAAATGGTGATCTCTCTACAAACAATAATCAACTCCTTATTGGTAAACAAAATATTGTTTCATCTCCTCGTTATTTCAATGGAACCATAGATGAAGTTAAAATCTGGAACAGAGCCTTATCACCAGAAGAAATCAATGCTTCGTATATCTCTAGTCCAATGCCTATTAGATTATTCCCAGAAGAAAATTTGAATGTCCCATCTGTAAGTAAAATTAATGCTTTGAAGAACTTGAATTATGAAGAAATACTGAAGACACTCGGCGATTACAAGTTTAGAATTGAGATAAGTGAAATAAAATGAAAGGTGCTTTTTATACATTAGAATCGGCTATAGCAATTTTAATGATACTCTTCATAATAGTCTTTCTTTTTCAGAGACCACAAATTTCGCAGGAATATCAAACGATTAATTATAAAATGGACATATTCAATGGTTTAAAAAATCTTGACAAGCTGGATAAATTGAGGGATTATGCTGTTAATAATGAAGTTGAACTTATTGAAAACAGGTTAAACCCATACATTCCGGATTTTTTAAACTATACTGTTGTGATTTTTAATGAAACTACCAACATAACTGAAATAACATCCTTTACTGACCGTGATATTATATCTGTTAGTTACTTCCTGGCTGGTGACATAGACAATTATAAACCAAGAGAAGTCAGGGTCTACTTGTGGGGATTAGAATGAGAAATAAAGGACAAATGTTTCTAATAGCAAGCATCATAATAATAGCAGTGTTAATCCTACTAAAGACTAGCATTAATTTACCTGAAATTATACAACAAAAGATAGAATTAGAAGGGAGGTTTGACAGAGAATTTTTTGCTAGTATCGTCGATGAAATGCCTAAGGTTATAGAAATTTCTTACCATCAACAAGATAATATAACAAACAATATATTTGATTTTTTCAACTTTACAATAAAAAAGATGGATGAACGTTCGTTAGATTTTGAAACTCTTTTCGTAGATTCTATAACTCCAAAGGAAACAGGTGTTGTTACCATGAATGTTACTCTCATAAATCTCTTGAAAAAATCGATAAATGCAACCTTGATTCTGGACGGTTCAATAAAGAACCAAGATAACATTGCTGATATGACTGCTTGGTATACAGACTTCACTGTTACTCAAGGAGAAAATTATACTCTTACTGTTAGCTACAACGAGACCTACCAAGAAAATATAACAATAAATACATACTCTGAAAAGAGTAGGTATATTGCATTTTTTGATATAACTATTGAAAGCCTGAGAGAAACATACAAAGATAAGTTCCAGAAGTCCTATACTTTACCTTGATGAAGAAAGCATTAACTCCGTATATATCAACTGCAATCATCATCATGCTTGGAGTGGTTGCAATAACCCTGACCTTAACTACAGTCACTCCTGCTTTAGACAAGGCAAAAGATTCAGCAATAATTAACGAGGCATTCCAAAATTTAAATTTGATAGACGATACAATAAGAGAAGTTATCTCAGAAGGAGAGTATTCAAAGAGAACCATCAGCATTAAAGTAACGGATGGTGTTTATAATGTAGTCTCTCTTGATAACCGTATAAGCTTTACTTACAGTTTGAAAAGTGATTTGAACTTGGGCGGACAAAGAGATAGAGTAAACATAACCAGCAGTATGGGCAATGTGAACCTATTCGTGAGTTATAACAAAGTTGACATACAAGGATCAGACCATTTCTTCAAAGGAGAAAATTCTGTTCTCATAATGCACAATGGCATTAACACAACAACTAATTATCCAATGATTTACGTTGGAAGATAGTTTCTGATAAAATGTATTCAAAATTGTCAAAAATTGAAGAAGAAAAACTCAGAAGCATACAAAAAAGTATTGCGAAGAAAATAATTTTAAAGGACGAATTTTCTAGACCAATTAAGACAATAGCAGGTTTTGATTTAGCCTTTTCTGATGAGAAAGCATTTGTTGCTGGAATTGTGATGGATTATGAGACACTCCATGTCACAGAGATTGAGATTATTAAGACAAAAATATCATTCCCATATGTAACGACTTTTTTAACCTTCAGAGAAGGCCCTCCTATTATGAAATTGTACAATAAGTTAAAAAGCAAACCTGACATTATCATGATCAATGGTCAAGGTATTGCCCACCCTCTTCGTTGTGGCATTGCTTCACATGTTGGTGTTTCTATAGATATCCCCTCTATCGGTATAGCTCAGAGCAATTTGTGTGGCGAATACAAGGAACCAAAAAACTTCGATCAATACAACTGGGTTGTTTATAATAATAAAAAAGTTGGATATGTATACAAATCTAAGGAAAATTGTAAGCCGATTTTTATTTCACCTGGTCATAAAGTTTCTTTGAGAACCTCATTAAAAATTGTCATATCATGCGTTAGAAATTACAAATTACCTGTTCCTTTAAGGATGGCGCATTTTTATGCGAACGAGATGAAGAAAAAGTATGCCAAAGGATAGAAAAATAAAAATACTCCTGTATCGAAAAATATTCTGTGGCCATCTGGAAAAACATCAAGTGTCCTGGTTGCGGGAAACCCAACGACAGGGAGGATTTAAAAGCAAGGAATGGTAAGTGTATTTTTTGTGGTTTTAGAATCGTTTCCAACCTTAATAGTTACGTTAAAAAAACTTGATATCGATAAATTTAAAAATTTTAACCCAATGTCACACAATTTTAAATATCTTATCCTTGTATAAAATTAATTCAGTGAAAAAATGTCCAGATATAGCGAAGATGATACGTGGGATGATGATTGGTATTGGGACGAAGATGAATAATTTATTTACTTCTATCAATTATAATTGAATTGTATGTTATCTCTTTCAGATGGAGAAGAATTGGTCAGATTGGCTAGAAAAACTGTTGCAGATTACATCAAAGATACCAAATTAAAAATAAAAGAGACAAGATTTAAAGAAAAACGAGGTGTTTTTGTTTCAATACATACTTTTCCTAGTAGTATGCTGAGAGGTTGTATAGGTTATCCCTATCCCATTTTCCAATTAGGTGAGGCAGTACAAAAAGCCTCAATATCAGCAGCATTTAATGATGTAAGATTTCAACCCCTGGCCGAAAATGATTTAAAAAAGATTGTATTCGAAGTTTCTGTGTTGACACAACCTAAGATAATCAACGTTAATAACCCAGAAGAATACCTTGGCAAAATCGAAAAAGGCAACGACGGACTTATAATTGAGCACGGATCTTGCAGTGGACTACTTCTACCACAAGTATGGGAACAAATACCAGACAAAGAAGAGTTTCTAACGACTTTGTGTTGGAAGGCAGGCTTAACACCAGATTATTGGAAGGATAAAGATACGAAGATTTATTGTTTCAGAGTCCAAGCCTTTGCAGAAAAAGAACCAAACTCAAAAGTTATCCAAACATCGCACTGAAGGCATTTGAAACTTCCCGATCTTCAGAACCCGTATAATATCTTTCTGGTACTTCACATTTAAAACATACCCATTTCTTATAACTTTTTCGCATACATCTTATACAACCTATTATGCCACATGCATCACATTCCATAAGTTCGTTGCTTTTGCTCCCACATCGAGGACAGACCAATTCCATAAAAAGACCTTTTAAATAATATTATGATGACCAGAGTTTATCTTATTATACTATTCTTAAGACTATCACTATTAAGAGACATCATTTAAAAGTAATATTAGTTTTAAATTTTGAGAAATTAACATAAAATTTGGTGTGATAGATGGTAGCCGATATAATTTGGTTCGGTTTAGTATGTCTCTTAACACCAGCGATAGCAGAGTATGCAGGAGTCAGAAAGAAAGCGGAGAAAGGATTCAATTGGATAGCGATTGCAGGGTTATTGTTTATTTTAGCGGGAGCATTTGATGTAGTAACTTTTTGGACTATTGGTGGACTAGAAGGACTTGGTTCAGGCGGTAACATTTTATTCCAGATAATAGGTTGGATTTTTGTACTAGTAGGTGTACTATTAGCAGCCTTTGAAGCATTCAAGACCAAATAGGTAAATTTTCTATTTTATTTTTTTCTAATATTTTAAAGAAAATTTATGCAGGGGGTGAGATTTGAACTCACGAACCCACTAAGGGAGTAGGTTTCCTAATTTCTTGAGCATCGGCATCATGAATCAGCGCTCAATGATCCTACCGCCTTTGACCTGACTTGGCGACCCCTGCTTAATACAATATAAATGGAACGTAAATTATTTTTTAACTTATCGTTTTTAGTTCTGACTTGAGACTATCAATTTGTTTCTTCAAGTCGTCAACTACTCCCTCTAAACCCTCAGTTTCATATGCTGGTGGCAGGAATTCTTCTTCATATCCTCTTGGCCTTAAAAATTCAGAATCAAGTACTAAAACTCCTCTATCTACCTTTTCTATGGCAGATTCTAACAAAGTTCTATTCTCATTTCTCAAATCTTCAATTTGTTTTTGTACACTCAAGACATTCTTTATCGTAATTATCGTGTTCTTGATTTCATTTATTGTCTCCAAAACCGATTTATATCTGTCGATCTTGACAAAAAGTGGTGCAAATTCAGGTTTTTTCAATTCTTTTTCTAGAATGGGTTTCTCTTCTTCAACTGGTTCTTCCACTTCGATTGGAAATTCTTCAGTTGGTTCTTCGATTATTTTCCCATGTGGTTCGGCTATTTTTTCAATAACTTTTTTACCTTCTACCACATTCTTAATCTCTTGTATATCTTCTTCAGTTTTCTTTCTCTTCCTGAAGAACACCATTATTATTCCCTCCGATATAAAACTTATGGTTTGACGAGCTTAAAAAATTGCGCCGAGCGGGATTTGAACCCGCGCCGCGAGCTTCGTCCTAATCGTGTGGCAGGCTTCCACTAAGTTTCGTGTCCTAACCAGGCTAGACTATCGGCGCTTATCCAAATATTGACCCAAATCCAGACATTGCCGATTCTTCTTCTGACTTTATTTGCGAGATAATTTTATCAGCATCTTTTTTCTTAACAACTTCCGCTAAATTTTTCATCAATTCCTTTGCTTTACTGCAAGCATCATCCAAACCAGAAATATAACAATAATAATCGTTTCCCTTGATACCTAAAGTATTTGATTCTTTGAATACTATACTCGCCTTAGAAATCAGTTCATCCCTCAACAAGGTATCTTTTACTTTTTGTAAATCTTGTTTCTTTATCTTGAAAACCACTTCCATTTTCCACCACCCCTGATTCTTTACAATTCATGAGTTGTCATTTTTATACTTTTTCCCCAAGCCCTGAGAGGGATTTGAACCCTCGACCTGCTGTTTTCTTGGTCATACGAGATTCAGCTATTTATCAACTGCTCTACCAACTGAGCTATCAGGGCTTTGCTCAAGTTTAATACTCAATTTTCACAATAATATATATTATGCATGAAGCAATGCTCTGGCATAGAGAAGGAAAGAAGATTAGGTGTGAGCTTTGTGCTCGAAGATGTTTGATACCAGAAGGTGAACAGGGTTTCTGCAAGGTTCGAATTAACAAGAAGGGGACTTTGTATACCATAAACTATGGTAAGATCGTTTCTATGGACGTTGATCCAGTCGAAAAAAAACCATTGTATCATTTCTATCCTGGATCTCCAACTCTTTCCCTATCTTCTGTCGGATGCAATTTCAAATGTCAATTCTGTCTTAATTGGGAAATAAGTCAAGCCGAAAAAATAACTGGTAAGAATTACACACCAGACGAGATAGTAAAAATCGCAAATCAAAAAGGAATTAAGATAATCGCTTATACTTATACCGAGCCAACAATTTTCTTTGAGTTCGCTTACAGGGTTTCAAGGGTTGCGAAAAGATACAATATAAAAAACGTGTTTGTGACCAATGGCTATATAACTTCTGATGCAATAAAAAAAATTGGCAAGTATCTGGATGCAGTAACGGTTGATTTCAAGGCATCTGGTAATCCAGAATTCTATAAAAAATACATGGCAGTTCCCGATGTTGAACCGATATTTGAATCCATAAAAAACTTTCATAAACACAGAGTTTTTATCGAGATATCAAATTTAATAATTCCAAAGATAGGTGATGACCCGACAGACAACCATAAATTGGCTGAGTGGATTATCGATAACCTAGATTCGAGTGAGCCGTATCATCTTCTTGGTTTCTCACCATGTTATAAAATGGTTGATTTGCCGCCAACAAATCTTGACATTCTAGAGAAGTTTGCTATGGATGCTCAAGATGTTGGTTTGAGGTATCCTTACGTCGGTAATATCTGGGGAACTAGATTCGAAAATACTTACTGCTACAATTGTGGAAATCTTGTTATCGAAAGAACCGGGATGTTTATTAACAAGATAGAACTTGAAAAGGATAGATGCCCCAACTGTGGTTTCAAGATCAATGTAATAAGAGATTAATATATTTCTATAAGAATAATTAACCTATATGAAACGTTTCATTCTACCATTAATGATATGTTTATTGCTAGTTCCAACAGTTTCTGCAAGAGTAATGTATCAATTAAACACGACAATCGAGGTCCATGAAGATGGTTTGAGCGATGTTGAATTCGCTTTCAAGTTTAGTGATGATATCAAAGAAATTGAAATCCCTATTTCGGGAAGAATAAGCGATTTGATTACTGAAGATGGTGAGTGTGAAATAAGGGAAGATGTAGGACGTTTTATTCATTGTGAACCATCTTCGCCGTTCATAGTTGGAACGATAAAAATTAAGATCAATTTTAAGGTTTCGGGTTTTGTGGAAAAAAGAGGCAACATAAGTTATTTTTCCTTTGATATCCCTATTCTGTGGAACAGTGATGAAATTCATGTTACTGTTAAACTACCTGAAAATATGGCTTTAGCTGAAAAGGTGCTTTTACCTATATCCCCATCTGGAGCTGACATAAGGAGCGATGGAAGAAGACTGATAACAAAATGGTCCTTTGAAGATAAAATTAAAGGTGACATCATACCAATTAGAATTTATTATGAGATTATTAATCCTCTACCACTACAGCAATATTATGAGTGGATAATTGTTTTGATTGTAGTTGTTATCGTTGGTACAGGTTTAATATATTGGAGAATATCAAAGAGATCTGAATTGATTTTATCGGTTTTAAACGAGAACGAAAGAATAATAGTGGATATAATTAAAGATGAGAAAAAGCAACCAGTTGATCAAAGAAAGATTGTTTCTCTCTCTGGGTTTTCCAAAGCCAAAGTCAGCAGAATAATACAAAGTCTTGGTGAAAGAGGAGTTGTAGAAGCAGAGAGGATAGGGAGAAAAAACAAAGTTACACTAAAAAAGAAACTTAAGATAAGGTAAACTAGAAAAAACTCTTAAATTATTTATTTAGCTAAAATAAGTCCTAAAAAACCCCATGGAACAATTAAATCATTATTTAAACTTTATTTTTACTAAAGGAAGTATATTTAAAATATAGATTCTTCTTCATGAAACAGTTTCATGGAATTAATATATACTATCTAGGATAAGACTATTTCATTAAAATGTTAATTAGATGTACTTACCACCGACAAAATATGAGGTGGAATATATAAGGAGGAAAAATAATGAGAGAGAAAGTAATTGCCACGTTAATAACGACAATTATGGCATTGAGTACAATAAGTCCAGTATTAGCAGCATATGACCTAGGAGATTACCCAAGCTTTCTTTTCGAAGACCACAACTTGAATGCGTATGTGGTTGTCGGTACAGGTGCTTCTGGTAGTACCAATGTTGCTGGTATAGCAGCAGATGTTGTTGGTGCTGTAGATTTAGCTGTCAGGTTGGCAGGTGAATCTTACGATGAAGTATCAGCAACAGGTGGGATAGCAGTTGCCGGTGGTGAAGAGAAAGATGTTCCATTGGGTACAGATGTAGCAGGTACCATGGGTTACACATTCGACGATGCAGACGTAGAGGGACTACAGGATAAGAAACTGGATTTCGCAGACGATGAATGGGATATCCATGAAGAAATATGGATTAATGATGACTTGCATGTAGTAGTAAGTGGTGAAGGTTCTACTTACGAAGAATTTGGTGACAATGTTGCATTAATCACTGAAGATGACGGAGCAATTGGATATCGATATTACTTCGATGACTGGATAGATCCAAATGATGTAAGCACCAGCGAAATTCTAAGAGTAGACTTTCTAGGAGTGGAACTAGAGATAACAGATGTCGGTTCTGACAACCAATCAATAACTGTACGACTAGGTGAAGAAGTCGCTTTAGGCGAAGCAGATACTATGACTGTTTCAGGCAAGACCTTGGTTGTGGGAACCATTGGTTCTACAAAGGTTCAAATTACAGTAGGTACTGAAACAAAGTTCTTTGCTGAGGGTGACACAAAGAAAGTAGGAGGACTAGAAGTTTACGTCGATAGCATATTGTACACTGATGACCCTGCAAGCAGGAGAGTATTCCTGAGAGCAGGAACAGAAACTGGAGAGACTTATGGAGATGGAGAATCCATGACGCTCTTCGGTGAACCAGAGGACGAAGACGATGCAACTTGGGTATGGGACATAGACTTTAACCCAGGTTCAGGCGACCAATACATAGGGGCCATACACAATCAACAGCTAGACGAAGAAGACGAAGCTGCACCCGTGGTCGGGGAATATTATGAGTTCCCAAATGAATGGGGCAAGATAGGTATTGCACAACTCACTGTCAACGACTGGGGAACTTATGAAATTTACTTCGACGATGTGGACTCTGACGATGGTACATGGGACAATGAAAACTGTTTAATCATCAAATATGCAGATTCTACAGATAACGAAGGACTAGAAGTCGATATTTATGAAACAAAGATAGCATACATAAACCAGACTGGAGCAATAGCATACTTGGATGACGACAATGATATAATAATAAGTGATCAAGATTCAGAGGCTGACGGAGTTAAACTCGTAAATGAAGATTACACGGCTACATTCCGATACAACGGTACATCACAAGACACAGCATGGTTAGAACAAGCTACAGATACTACTGACATTATCCTAGACATTGCAGCTACATTCGATGGTCTAGGTACAATTGAAGAGGCAGAGAGTACCGATGTTGCATATGGTAGTAATACAGTCGGTACATCTGACTATGATGTTATGACAGAAGATGGTGTTATCATAAAAGAGCCTGAAGATAACGCCGACAAGGACATGGTAGTCTTAGAAATACCAGCAGATGTAGTTGAAGCAACAGTCTTGATTGCCGGTCCAGGCACCACAATTGGTGAAGAGGCTGGAGATATAATCAAGAAAGTTGTACCAATTACAAATGCAGTAGCCAAGCTAGATACTGAAGTCTCTCTACCAGTTAGTAAGCATCTGATCTTAGTCGGTGGTCCTGCTGTAAACAGGCTCACTGCCCAAGCGATGGGTTACACTTTCCCAACGTATGGATCAGCTCTAACTGAGTTCGCTCAGAACGAAGGTTACATAAAAGTCTTTGAGGATGTCCTTGAGGACGGATATGTGGCTGTTGTCGCAGCTGGGTGGGAGGCAAAGGATACAAGAAACGCATGCTCAGTGCTACAACAATACGCGACATTCGCTAGCAAGTTAGAAGGTAATGTGGCTGTAAAGGTAACGAGCGTAACCGCTGCAGGTATAACTGCGGCAGAGTAAACGCCTTAAGAAGTAGGCAACTTTGGCCTTCTTTTTTTCTTTTATTTTTGATACAAAACTAATTTTAATATCTTCTGGTAATGATATTCTATGAAGTCTGTTTATTACCTACTTATGATTGTTTTGATAGTTGTAGGCATCATTCTTCTTTTCTTTTATCTCAGACCAGTTAAGATGATTTATTACTTAGGAAATCCTTTCTTCTTCAGGGACGATGTAAGAGCAGCGAGGACAATAGAAGTTTATCCTAACGAAAAAACTCTACATGATGTTTTCTGGAACCCAGATTTAAAAAACATTACAATTATTTTCAACCCCAGTGTTACTGAAGCAGGTTATTATTATGTTGAAACTTTCGAGTTGACTTACAAACTCCATGCCATGTACTTGTTGAATGACATGAAGAAGAATTTTAATGCTGTTGATGTGAATACATATGATAATATTACAAGTTCTTCGGATGTGTTAAAGATAGCTCTAGTACATCCCGAGTTAACAGACAAAACTTTAGTAGAAGTAAATGACAATGTTATATTTATCCATGCAAAAAATTACAGGGACTTTGATTTGGCAGTGATAAAGACTATGTTAGTTGCAATGGGAGTTTAACTAACATATTTCGATAATTCTTCAAAACTTTTTAATCCTACTAGTTTCTCCTCGCCATTCATCACTAAAGTTGGGGTTTCAGTCACATTGAATACTATCTCTAAGTTATCAATCAAATTATAATCCAACCCAACATCAAAGGAATAAACCATGACATTGGGATACTTGCCTTTTAGGTAACTTAAAACGAAACCCTGTCTCTCACATGGTTGACAGTTCTTAGAATAGAAGAAAAGGACTGTTGCGATGGTTTTATTGTTTATCGGACATGATTTCCTTATACTCTCAGCAAAGAGCCAATATTTTATCTGAAATGCACTGTAATCCTTTTTAAGTTCAATATACTCTGGGTTCATTATTTTTCCAGTTCTTTCTAATGTTATTAATCTTTCTTCCAATTCACTTATATCACTCATCAGACTCAAGAATTGATGATACATTAAGTCGCACGCCTTCTCTTTTTCAAGGACTGATAACATCATCCACTGCAATTCTACATTTCTCTCCTCGTCTTCCAATTCTTTCATTCTTTCTTCAATGATATTCGTTTTCTCTTTGTTTAGTTGCATGCCTATGCCAATCCCCGAAAAAAATATCAAAGTAGATATGATAATGCTGGCTATATAGATTCTCTTGTTTTTTACCATGTTCTCTTTCTCTTCATGATCTCATGTAACAAAGAACTTAACCACATTATGCTGATGAAAACTGGATAAACGAATAGAAACAGAATATAGTTTATTTTCTTGCTTCTTAACCCAACCCTTTCAGATGAACATTTAAGGCTTACATAAACTGTCAGGATGCTTACAGATGCAAAAATAAATGTGAATATCATGTAGACGTTTATGTTGAACATAATCAATGACAAATCAAGTTTTAATGGGATATAAAATAAGTCCCATCCAATAAGCGAATAATTATAGAACCAATTGAACAAGCTTGATAAAACTCTATAAGATATGTCAAACATCATTATCGCAAGTATGAAGAGCCATACAAAGTTGAATGGAATCAGGAAAGCACCAAAAGTACCAAATTTCGGGTTCAATATCATTTCCTTGTTTTCAAAAACATGCTGGAAATAGCCCCTGTACCATCTTATCCTTTGTTTATACAATTGCTTTATTGTTCCAGGCGCTTCAGTATAAACGATAGAATTTATACTGTTCTTTATCTTCACTCTGTTGTATTGACACCTGAAACCAATTTCTGTATCCTCTACTATACTATTCTCATTGAACCCGCCAGTCTCCTTTAAAAAAGACATTCTGATAATGCTTCCAACACCTGGGATGACATACTGGCATCCTAAGAAATCGAACATCTTCCTAAGGAATATCATGAAGAGATATTCGACCCATTGCAATTTTTCACTGAATGTTCTGTTCTTTATTATCTTCGTAGAGGGTGTGACAGCAACTACGTCCTCATCTAAATTCTTTAACATACCATCGAGATAATCTTTTGTGACATAAGAATCGGCATCCAAAGTTGCAATAAGCCCTGTCTTTACAAATTTCAAAGCACGATTTAATGCAGATGCTTTACCAGAGTTCTTCTGGTTGACGAGTTTTATTAAACCTTTCATTTCGAATTCTTCGCATATCTTTTTTGTCCTATCCGTTGATCCATCGTTTATTACAATTATATCAATTTTTTCTTTTGGGTAATTCAGGTTTAAGACAGAATTGATACATTTTTTTATGTTTTTACTCTCATTAAATGCTGGAATTAGAAATGTGATACTAGGTTTATCATTTACCTTCGAAGATTTTAATAATTTCTTCCTGTTTGAGAAAAACATGAGAAGCCACAGAGTTGATGAAAATAACATTACGTAATAAATCCCAAAATATAGATAATCTATAGCTTCCATTAAATCCCCTTAAGATACTTCATAAATACTTATCGTACCCAATCTATTTGAAAATATTCTTTTAGGCATCCAAGTTTCGTTTATTTTTACTTCAAGACCAAATTTGTCGTGGTAAACCACATATCTAGGATAATATGTTCTTACCAAATAATCTACATCATCCCAAGTCGACATAGCCTCTGCGTTAATAAAATAGCCAAAATATGGCCAGAAATTGCTAATTATCAAATCATTTTGGTTTGTATTTTCTTTCAAGTACATCACGGACTGTTCTATCGTTTGCCAGCGGACATTATCCGTATAATATTGAGGAAAAATAGGTAAAACCAATATGAAACACGACAAAATTATAAGCAAATCTAATGTTATATGAGATTTCATTTTTACCCTTAAAACCCAGAATCCTTCATAAACCAAGAGATAAAGAAATGGGAGAATCATTATATAATATCTGACTAATTTCAGATTGAAGAAAAAAGTAAAAACTATCAAAAATATTGAAATATGAATGAAAGTCAGCAGACCGTCATTTTTCTTTAGGAAACTCTTGATACCAAATGGTAAAAATATTAAAAGAGGACCCAAAACACTAATCAAATTTATTATTTGAAAGTAAGCTGGTTCTTTGAAAGGGTCTGTCCAACCCCCGACATTCCTAACATAAATTAATGCACCGTAAATAGGATTTTTATGTTCTATTTGATTGTGAATCAACCATGGTGACAACAAAATGAGTGTTCCTAATATAAAGATAATTGATTCTTTGTATTTTTTTTTAAAGATTAGAAAAATTAATGCACTCAAACCAAAGAGTGATGCTGAGTACCTAATCAAGAAACTTAAACCCAAAGATATTCCTGAAAAAAACACCTTCTTTTTCTGAATCAGATAGAAAGATAGGAGAATGAAAAATAAAGAAGGGATATCCGTGTAAACTTTATTACCCCAATATAACATAAGAGGGGCAATAGAAAATAATACAGATAAAAAAATCGATTTCTTATTAAAGTATGCTTTTCCTATAATATAAGTCAAATAAACACAACCCAACGTAAAAAGAATTGATATTATTTTTGCAATTATAACTTGTTCTCCAGTAATAAGCCATACCAGAGCAATCAATAATGATAATAATGGGGACCTGAAAGATTCATTGTAATTTGAACCAATAAAAAAACTCTTTGCGTTGGCCAGATAAGCAGCTTCGTCCCAGATAAGACTGGGAAAATAAATGTAAAGACCAAGATGAAAAAGAAAGTATACAACCAACAAGATGAAAATTTCGTACTTTACTAAATGGGCCCTTTTCATTTCATCCTCTTATTTCTTAGTTATTTAAGTAATTTTAAACTTCCAGTTATTCTGTTTATCTTTTCTTCCTTGTCTGGCCCCAAGCCCAAGGAAGTTATTGTACCAGGTTCCAACTCCGTTAAACCAGCATCCTCAACCAAAAAACAAGATATTTTTTCTTTTTTCGCCTTTTCGTATAATTTTAATATCTCTTCCTTTGAATTAACCTCTAGAACAACTTTCCTTTGACCTTCTGAATTCCATTTTTTTGCTATAGTCTTCTCAGTTTTTTTGTACGCACCAAGAGAAGCATGACAACATTGAACACATTTCTTTCCTACAGACATTTTCAAGTCATTCCTTAATAATATGACTTGTTTGTACATTCTCTAACCTATGTAAGTTAAATCTTCTGTTTTTTTAGGAACCACAGTTGGAAACATTAATGGAGGCGGCAATTGCATATTCTCTGAAAGATTAACACCAATCGTCAAACACTTCCTGAATAAGAAATTCTTAACTTCCATATCAACATCTTTCGGTAGTTTCTGTTCCTTTTCCCAAGTTTTTAGAACACGATCATTCTTCTTACTAGTGTACAAGACATGACCAAAAATCTTTATTTCCCCAACCTTTGGTTCATATTTAGTGATAAATTGAAATTCTATGCTTAATGGGATTCCTTTATTCAAGAAACCCATCTTTGATTTAGCGACTGAGAGAATTTTTGGACTAGAGTTTATGTCTATCCTCCCCTTCGGCATCGCCTTTCTCTCAGCGGATATAAGATTTATCCCGAACCCAACAATCATGAATACACCGTGTTTAATAATACCTATAATTACTTTTTAAACTTTTACTAAAAATCTTGAAAAAAATGAACGAAATTTAATAAGTGTCTAATACAAATATTAAAGAAGAGGCGATTGAATGAAAGTGATGGTCCCATTAGCAAACGGTTTTGAGGAAATTGAAGCTTTGACAGTTGTTGATGTGTTAAGAAGAGCGGGAATTCAAGTTGATACGGTCGGTGTCGTGGGTTCTGTAATAGAAAGTTCTCATGGGATCAGAGTTATGGTCGACAAAACACTGCATCAGATAAAACCAGAGGAATATAATGCAATAATTCTTTCTGGTGGCGACCCTGGATACATGAATCTAGGCAAAAGTAGTAAAATAGTTCAGATACTGAAGGATTTCAATAGACAGGACAAACTCATCTGCGCTATTTGTGGAGCACCTTCAATTCTGGCAAAGGAAGGATTACTTGATGATAAAAAAGCTACAATCTATCCAGGAAACGAGAAACTTTTATCCTATCCTAGAGGCAATCGCGTAGTTGTAGACGGTAACATAATAACCTCTCAAGGTCCAGGAACTGCAATGGAATTTGCCTTGAAGATTGTTGAGAAATTGCTGGACCATAGCGTTGCTGAAAGATTGAAAGGAGAGTTGGTGGTCTATGGACTATGATTTCATATCAAAAAAGATACTAGAAATATTCAGGGAAAAATTGGTCGTTAGAAAAGGAGAATTGATTGAACTAATAAAAGACGATGTCGGTGCTAACCCAGGGAATCCAAGGACAGTGGTGGAAGCCGTAACGAAGACACTTTTGCAAAAAGGTTTAATAATACCACTATATGCGTCCGAAACAACTTTTGCGATAACACAGAGAGGAATGAAGTAGTGGACGAAAGATCACACCATTATCTATTAAAACCTTTAAAATTATTAATCTTTTAATTCTTTTCATAGCCCGGTGGTGTAGTGGTCAAGCATAGAAAGTTTTCTATAAGGCTCTGGACCTTCAGACACAGGTTCGAATCCTGTCCGGGCTATAAATATGCAAAACTATAATTAGAAAAAAAGGTGTCAAATTGTTTGAGGAATTTCTCCAAACTATGGTACAATCCTATGGTTCTTTGGGTTTAATGGCAGTCATGATCATCCAGACTATAATTGCACCGATACCATCAGAGGCATTGATAATGTTCGCTGGTGTGATAGGAATAAGTCTGTTTAACATAGTTATCTTCGGTGGACTAGGTCTAATAATAGGCTCTGTAATAGCCTTTTACATTGCAAGATTGGGAGGTAAACCAATCGTTATAAAAATGATTGGAGAGAAATGGTTGAATCGTGTTGATAGATGGGTGGAAAAGAATGGTACAGCTGCAATTTTTTTCACGAGGTTAATTCCAATAATACCTTTTGACTTGATTAGTTACATGGCAGGCATCACAAAATTACAGTTCAAATATTATCTAATAGCAACTGTATTCGGTGCATTCCCCCGTTCTCTTATTTTGGCAGTGATAGGAATTTCTTTGAAAGAGATTCTGATGTTTATTGGCATAAGTTTGGAAATGATATTTGCTATTGGTATTATTGGTTTTATAATCTTGGCTTATCTTGACAGAAAAGGGCATCTTTCCTATTTAGGGGATATTATAATTAGAAAGATTATAAGAAGAAAAATTAAGGTTAAAAAATAAAAAAAACTAAATTTCAGCACATCTCCAACAAGAATTATAACCGTTTTTAATTATTTCTTCTCTTTTTACGAGTTCTCTGCATGACGGACAAACAACATATTTCACTACTGCTTTGGCCGGGGACCATGTACCATCCATTTAATCACCTATTCCCATATTCCAGTAGATGCTCGGGGGTTTATCAAACAGAAATGTCTACCGCTGGCTAATTCTTCCCTACTTACAACCTGTCTGCAAGCAGGACATATCGTGAAATCGCTTTCTCTCCATGCGTCTTCCACTTCTACACCCCCATAATCATGTGGTTGGGTGAGGGACGCTCATTATTGGAACACCTCCTCGAGATTTGTCCCCACCCCTTCCCGTAAAACTTAGGAAAATATATTTAAATATCATTCTTCATAATACGGCATATCATAATTTATGAAATATCATAAAATGTGAAATTAGGTGTCAAAACATTTAAGTTTAATTATAGAAATCTTAAGTGAATTTAATGTGGACCTATATCGGAGCAATAGCCGATGACCACTTTTTCGTACCCCTTGTTACTGGTACCAATGAGATACAAGTTTATCTGCGTTCAGCTCATGGGGGGTGTGGAGCTAATGGAGCAATCGGATATAGTAATTTGTGTAAGGAATCTCGTAGAAATGATTCAACACTTTTAATATCTTCGATTGGTTCAGACTTTAAGGAAAAACAAGAACAATTTGGCAACAAATCACGATATGATATATTGGAATCTAAAAAACCGCATCTTGATATTATTTTATATGATTCTGATAACCCAACAACCTCGTTTGATGTGATTTTGAAACCACCGAATGGTAAGCAGATTTCAACTGCTACATTTGATGCTATAACAAAATGGGGCTATTATACTCAAGAACTTACAAAGCAATTATTCAATGTGCCAATGAGACTTCGCAAAAGAGTAGAAAGAGAAGTATGCGAATGGGCTCAGATATATAAGGGAAAACCGGGTTCTATGAAGGATTTAGAGGATTATGTAATAGTAACAGACTTATTAAGAAACAATCTTCCACGCTTTTCAGAATATTTGAAAAAAATAAGTATTGTTGGTGGGACACTTGAGATGCATAAAGTGGTTATAGAGGCTCTTAGATCCTTACCTTCCACTAAAGAATCTATAATTCACTACACCCCCGGACCCGCAATATATTCAACCATGTCAACACCCTTTGTTTCTATGTCGAGGGATGATTTTATTAGGAATATCCTTACTAAAGTTGATATACTGCAATTAAACAAACCAGAGAGATATCATTTAATGGGGGGTAGGTCTAGTGCAATATATGATCTGCTCACTGATAAGCCATTAAAAAATGCTCGATTAAAGATTGTTTTATGCACTTCAAGGAGATACATGTCGGACTATTGTCAAAAATCTTCAGAGTTATGCTCAAAGGCTCTAGATGCAACCGCAGGAGGTATAGGTCATGTCCATGACTTTTTAAAACAAAAACAGGAACTTGGCATTGATATATCAACTTACAGACCAAATAGGGAAAGGATAGAAAAAATCACAAAAAGGGTAAAAAGAATTGAAAAAAAGGAAATAGATGGGATTGAAAGGATCGATTTTTTAACACCAGAAGTAATTAGGGGTCAGTCATCAGTTGGCTTAGGTGACGCGTTTGGTTCTGGTTTTGATTTCTATTTGAGTCCAGAAATTGAGGGGATTCAATGAAACAAGATAAATCATCTGATATTATATCAAAATTTAGAGCATTAGATAGAGAAGAAAAACTCAAAATAGTTAACCTGATAGCTAAAGACGGTGAAGATTCAGTAACTGATGTTAGAAAAAAACTAAATCTGAGTTTTTCTACTACCCACAAATACCTAAATGAGTTAGAAGATGCAGGAATTCTCAAATCTTCGCTAAAGACAATCGGTGGAAGACAAAAAAGAATGTATTCTCTAACTGACTTTCAAATAATTCTCGATCCGCTCAAACTATCATCACTCCAAAAACCCGAACTTATGAAAAAAGAAGCTAGTATAAATATAGTTGATTCACAGGGCCTGCCACAAAAATTAGGCTTGGACACTCTACGCAAAACTTTAATGGATGTTGGGATACCAGTCCATATGTCAGAAATTATGGTAGAAAAAATTCTCGATGAAGCATATGATGGCATGAGCATAGGGGAGTTAAAATCGGTAATAATGGGTGTTTTGACTGGAGAAAGGTCAATTTTTGATAAGGCAATGATGAATTTATCAACGAATGGGTTTTTCGGTGACCAAGCCCTTACAACCATTCTTAGACAAAAAAATTTGGAATTACCAGTTGAGATGTATATGGATGCTGATATAGACATTTATAATGTTGGAGTACCAAAACCCATTTCCATTCTTCATGACCTTAGGGCATTTTTAAAATACGGTATAGTTGAGGCAACCCCACCGAATAGCCTAGAAGCTACGATAAATCATATAAGAACTATATTAGAAATGACTCATACAGAAATAGTCGGCCCACAAGCATTTAACCATCTTAACATCTTCCTAGCTCCTTATGCCTCTAAATTGATTTATCCTAGGTTAAAACAAATAATGAGAGATTTAATCAATGTTTACTTGCACATTTCGCATATGGTGGGCGGTTCATCCTTGTATTATTGTTTGGATTTAACAATTCCTTCGAAAATGAAGAAAGAACCAGCTGTCGGATTAAAGGGCAGTACTGTAGGTGTTTATGGGGATTATGAATCTGAGGCTCAAGATATTGTTAAAGCTATTTTAGAGACGATTGGAAGTGTTAAATTTCCTTGTTTAATTATCAACCTGGATAAGAACTGGGAAAATTCTGAATTAAATGAAACAATATCAGAAGTGTCAAAGAAAACGAAAATATTATTCTCTAACTTAAATAGACCTTGGCAAAATAACGCATCATATTTTCATGAGGTCATGAGGTTTGAAATTGAATCTGAAGGGTTTGCGCAAAGTAGTATAGGCAACTGTCAAACTACCACTATTAACCTTCCTGGCTTGGTCTATAAAACAAAAGATGAATCAGACTTCCTTGAAAAATTGGGAGAGGTCATGAATTCTTGTTTTGATGTAATAACTACATCTGCCGAATCTATAACAGGAAAATTTTACACTTCATTCTCATTCTTACCTAGAAAATTTGAAGATAAAAGGTATTTTAATTTGGATGAAGCAACTTATGCAATCTGTACCTGTGGAATGAATGAGGTCACAAAAAAAATCCTTGGCTCTCAATTGCATGAGGATAAGGCTAGTCAGAATTTTGTTGTCAAGACACTAAAACAAATGCAAAAAATAATAGAAGAGAAACAATTGCCATTAAATGTTGGTATAGCAGAGCATACTTTCAAGCATGTGTTAGAAAGATTTGCTAGAAGAGATTTGAAGGACTTTGGGAATGAGGTTTATTGCAAAGGCACAAAAGAAAACCCGACTTATACATCTGGTACTTCTGTCGCTCAAGATGCTGAGATAAGTTTAGAAGAGAAGATAAAAATAGAGGAAAAATTTCATCCATTACAAAAAATGGGGCATATGTGCGAAATCAAAAAGGACAGAAACATACTAGATATTTTAAAATTAATAACTAAGTCGGATATTGGTTATGCTACGATTATTTGAAAATCAAAAATTTAATCGGTAAAAATATTTAAATTATCAAGGCATATAAAATGGGGGGTGATAGTTTCATTTTGCATCATTGATTAACCATTTTTTTATCCATGGGGATTAGTTTTAAATTGTTGTTGTTGAATAGAAAACTTAAAATATTATTTTATCGTAAAAAATGAGATGAATAATATGTTTGAAAATCAAGGTTTGCGACAATTAAATGAAGTACCGACATTTATGAGCTTTCGTCCCGGTGCCGATGTGCGACATTGGTATATTTACCTTTTCAGAATAGGAGAGAGAGAGGGGCACCCATACAAACAATTAGCGGCTGAAGCTGGACGTGCACAGCATGGTGTTGGTATTCGTAAACATATGAACTTTACCAGATCCAGATTGGATCATACCTTAAACGCTGCTTATTTGGTTGCTAAAGTTACTAATGCAGACAAAAATGCAATTGCATACACACTTGTTCATGATACCTCAAGTCTTCCTTTGGCTCCTCATGCTGCTTCTCGCCTTACTGAAAGCTATATGGGAAAGAACGAAAGAGAGATTATTACCTTAGAGGCCTATGGAAAAGGACCATTCAAAGAAGTTGATGGCACACCATTACCAAAGCTCTTTGAATCAGTTGGTGCAAAAAGAAAAGAAGTGGTATTTCATATAACACATCCATATACTCCATTATCTAAAACCTGTGATTCTCTTGAAGCCATAGAAGGAAGTATGTTAGATTATTTGGCCCTGAAGTCTACACCAAAAGATGGTGGTAGTTTTTCGGAAAGCGTCCGTGAAGCAATTTTTAATGATACAAAGGAATTGCATCCGGGATGTCTAAGTCTTCCTGAAGTTGTTGACTCCAATGATACACGATATTCTCTAAATTATAGAACTTCCTGTTATGAAGATAAATCAGTGGGTCTGAGGGAGGCCACCATAATTTCTATAATGAAACGTATGTTAATGAAGGCAGATGAAAACGAAGAAAAAGGAGTATTGGATGAGTATGGATTACCAGTAAAAGATGCTGGGGCATTTTATCGTATGACTGATAGAGGGTTTAAACAAACAGTTAAAAGATTTGTGGATGCATATCCTATTGAAGAAAGTTTATGTTTAAGGTTGTTGGCTGCGAGTCGATACAAGAATCAATCTGCAATAAATAGAGAGTTAGGAAAAGATTATCATAGAATTCTTCTCCATCCCCCTCCAACTATACATCTTGGTGTTGATACGACTGGTCACGGTAAAAATGGAGAATCTGTTAATTTGGTGAATCATTTTTTGAGGGGCACTGATTATAAACTAATGTTAAGAGCAGATGAGATCATAAAAGAAGAAACTGGACATGATGGCATATTAGTGCCAATTATAGGTCAATCACCACCGATGGATAACATATATTGTGGAGAGCAACCCCTTGGAGACCCAATGACCTACCCTCAGACTGTGTGCGGTTGTGCAGCAGTTGTATCAACTAGAGGCTCTAACTATGTGTCATTCAAAGAGTCTGAGAGAGCCATAGATCGTGCTTTGAGACAAATACCAAGTCTCGCCGCTTATCTTAACGGTCTTAAAAGAACACTTATTTAATAGAGATTTTTATTTAAAAATCCTTAATTATTCTTGGGAGAATGAAAGTTAGAGAAATTTTAAAAAGAGTTATGAATTCAAAGAGAAAAAACTTAACTGAATTTGAATCAAGAGAAATATTGAGTTACTATGAGATCCCTGTTATAGAAGGTGAAATCGTAAAAAATCTTGAGAACGCAAAAAAAATGATTGAAAGGATTGGATATCCAATTGTTTTGAAGGTAGTTTCACCCCAGATCATTCATAAAACAGACGTTGGTGGAGTAATTCTGGATATAGATAACGAAAAAAAACTCTATCAAGCCTATCATCAAATCGTCAAGAATGTAGAAAAGAATGCACCTAAAGCAACCATAGAAAGTTTCTTTGTTCAAGAGATGATAAAAGAAGGAGTTGAAGTTATTATTGGTGGAAAATACGATCCTACTTTTGGTCAGACTATAGCTTTTGGTTTAGGCGGTATTTTTGTTGAGGTTTTCGAGGATATAAGTTTCCGGGTCGTTCCGATTACAAAAGAGGATGCCATGCAAATGATAAAAGAAATAAATGGTTACAAGATTCTTAAAGGCTACAGAGGTAAACCACCAATTGATTTTGAGGCCTTAATTGACATATTAATGAAGACTTCTAAAATGCTTGAAGAGAATCAAGAGATTAAGGAATTAGACATGAACCCCGTTTTTGCTTTGCCGGATAAAGCTGTTGCAGCTGACGCAAGAATAATCATCAAGTGAGGAAATGCCTTCATGGAAAGCTCATCTTATATTCAATACACTTCCCATTGTTTTCTGGGTTTATTTCTTCCTAAATTATAGTTTTGTCAGCGACATTCCTCTCTTGATATTCATGACTTTTATCAGTTATTTTCTCTCTATCTTCCCTGATATAGATTCTTCAAAATCAGAGATAAGAAATTTTTTTGCGATATTAATAGCTTTAATTGTTTTGATTTACTTGGTATTCAATTCTATTATAAACTCAGTGAAATTCCTTTTTCTCGGCTTTATCTTTTTCTACATCTTATTCAGGTTTCTTCCAACTAAGCATCGTGGCTTAACACACAACTTCTGGTTTTCTGTAATAGTTTCGTTAAGTGTTACAATAGTTTTTTGGGCTATATTTGGTCTAAGTTCCGAAATCTCTATTATTTACTTTTTCTTTATCCTATCAGGATACTTTTCTCATATTATTCTTGACAAGATATCTTAGATTTCAAGAAAAGTGGGGATAGTTCATGAGCTACCTCTGCAATCATTAATTCATGCTGGAACGATCAATTCATCACTATCCCAATAATTACTTTAACGTAATTTATTTAAAAGATTTAGGACGATTATCCCAATATAAACTTTTATCTACGTCTTGTTCTTCTTCCCCTTCTGTCACTGGGATGTTTCACCTGAAAAGGAATTTCCCGCCCAGGCCTCTCCAATTTGCTGATCAGATGCACAAGGTAACCGGCCACCAGATTCCTGATCTTTTTTGATTCCAGTGTTATTATTTTATTCAATTCTTCCTTGTTCTTCCCGAAATCCTTGCCGAATTTTCCAGGATATTTTTCTATTAAACTCTTCGCTAAATTTTTTATGAATACGTTTTTTACTTTTCCCACTATCTCACCTGAACTTAAGAGACTATAGATAACAGAAGATTTAAATCTTCATTTGAAGGGAATAAATTAATTATTTTAAGGACAATATAGACTTATGAAAACTTTTTCTTTGATATGGAATTACTTTTCTAGAAAGGAAGTGCAAGAAGCAATCTTTGAGTCTGCTAAAGACAGGGAAATAGTCGGAGTGTTTTCTAACGAGAACTTTGGAAAAAGGCCTAACGTGCTATTGTATCCCAATGACATTCTGGAGATGGTTAAGGAAGGTGTGGTTTCCTTTCACGGTTCAGTAGAGAGATGGTCTAATCCAATGTCTCTTGAGTCTGGGATGATTAAACAGGAATTGGATAAGTTGAGAATTGGCTGGGATTTGATCATCGATTTAGATTGTCCTGATTTTGAAATAGCCAAATTATCGGCCAAGATAATTTTAAATGCACTAGAGGATCATGGGATTAAGAATTACTCGGTAAAACTGACTGGCGGAAAATCTTTCCATGTAGGTATTCCATTCGAAGCCTTTCCAGAGAAGATAAACTTCCAGAAAACTGAAACACTTTACCCAGACTTACCACAAAAGATAATTGAATATTTGAAGGACTATGTCAAAGAACAGTTAAAAGAGGAAATACTCACCCTTGACAACCCCCTTGCCATTGCTGGGAGACTAGGAAAATCAATAACTGAAATTACTGATAAGGATGGATTGGATGCTTTTAAAGTGGTTCAAATAGATTCCATGCTCGTTTCATCCAGACACATGTTCCGTTTACCTTATAGTCTCCACGAAAAAACCCTGTTAGTGAGTCTACCAGTTGATGCTTCCCGGTTGGATGAAGTAAAAAAAGAAGATGCAAGTCCGTTAAGAGTAAAGGTTTCAACAAAGTTTCTTCCTAGAAAGATTGAATTAAAGGAAGCCAATACACTCGTCATCGAGGCAATGGACTGGACTGAAAAACACAAGATAGTCGAAGAAAAATTTCCTTACACTGGTCCGAAAAGGATGATTAAGGAGATAACGAATAAAAAATACTTTCCGCCATGCATACTCAAGATACTGAACGGTCTAACTGACGGGAGAAAGAGGTCTGTCTTCATTCTCACCAATTTTCTGAGGAACATGGGTTGGGATTGGGATAAGGTTGAAAAAGAGGTTTTGGCATGGAACGAGAAGAACAAGCTTCCCCTACCGCAAAGATACATCAGGACTCAGGTGAGATGGCATAAGAGACAAAGAAGTAATCTATTACCCCCGAATTGTCTTAATGAAAATTTCTATATCAGCATGGGCGTTCATTTGCCAGATGAGGTTTGCAAGGGTTGTACTAAAGAGGTTACAATAAAGAATCCTGTGAATTATCCGTTCAGGAAAATGCGAAAGAAATGATTTTATAACGTATTTTAATCTTCAACTCCTAATTTCTTAACGTATGCCAGAAGAACCAATAACCTACGAATTCATCAGAAGAATACAAAGAGAAGAACAGAGAGAGCCAAGACTGTCGAGAATACCCGAGGATTTCTATCTTAAAGCAAGAACTTATTTGGAAGAGAAGAGAAAAACATCAGAAAAAAGAAAAGACAAGCTGACATCAATAGAAGTAAAGAATGTAGAAAGACTTTTAGAAGACATCTTCAACAGGAGAGAAACAAAAATCCTAAGTCATGCCATAATTACCACAAGAACGGACATACCTCCACAAAATCTCTTAGAAGATGAGAAAGAATTCTTTGAAGCTGTCGTCGATGTCCTGAAAAGACAAAGAGAAAGAGTTTTAAATACTTTACTCAAAAAAACTAAAGAAGAAGATTTTGAAACGGTAAAGTTCATAGAAGATGTCGAGGAATTCATTGGCATTGATTTGAACAAATACGGACCTTTCAAAAAAGGAGATGAAGCAACTTTACCAAAAGAAAATGCCCAGTTGTTGAAAAAAGCTAAAAAGGCTAAGAAGGTGAGATAATTGAAGATGCCGAAGAAAGTAAGAATTTTTTGTCCTTTCTGTAGAAAGCACACTGAACATTCGGTTGAACAAGTGAAAAAAAAACCGAGAGGAAAATTAAGACAAGGAGAGAGGAGATTCAGGAGAAAATTGGAAGGATACGGAAGCTTTCCACGGCCGAAGCCAGATTATGAAAAAGCTACGAAGAAACTTGATTTAAGGTATAAATGTAAAGAATGCGGAAAAAAACATATGAAAGGTCGAGGATTCAGGGTTAAAAAGTTTGAGTTAGTTAAAACTTAGGTGAGTATATGGTAAAAGAAATGATTCCAGCACCAAAATCGAGATTCCTAAAAGTTGAGTGTTTGAAGTGTAAGAATGAACAGATAATCTTCAATAAGGCTTCAGATGATGTCAAATGTTTGGTTTGTGGAAACATATTAGCAGAAACTACAGGCGGGATGAGTATAATCAAATCAAAAATCTTGAAAGTCTTGACTTAACTTCCTGTTCAGGTTAAAATTAATAATCTATAATCTAAAATTGATAACATGTCTATGGAAGATATCCAGAGGATATGTGCAAATCGTGGCATCGTATTCCCAACAGCCGAAATATATTCTACTCTTTCTGGTTTCTACGATTATGGTCCAGTTGGGGCATTGTTAAAAAGAAAATTCATAGAATACTGGAGGGATTTTTTCGTCAAATCAGAGGAAAATATCTTTGAGATTGATGGTTGTGTTGTACTCCCAGAAAAGGTTTTCATAGCTTCAGGTCATCTGAAGAGTTTTGTCGATCCCATTACTCAATGCATGAAATGTAAGAGCATTCATAGAGCAGACCAACTGATAGAAGAAAAGACTGGAAAATTCATGGAGGGTAAACCGATCAAAGAATTAACAGAGATTATCCGAAAGAATAAGATAAAGTGTTCTAGATGTGGAGGGGAACTGAGTGAAGTCAGACTCTTCAACTTGATGCTAAAGACAGAAATAAGCCCTGTTGGTGGTCAAACTGGATACTTGAGGCCAGAAACCGCACAAAACATTTTCACTGCATTCCAAAGAGTATTTCGCTCAACTAGATCTAAATTGCCGATGGGCATGTCACAAATAGGAAGGTCTTTTAGGAATGAGATATCACCAAGACACTTCTTAGTCAGGATTAGGGAATTCAATCAGATGGAAATCGAGATATTTTTCGATCCTGAACATCCAGAATGTCCAAACTTTAACGACGTAAAGGGAAAGAAGATAATTGTATTCACGAGAGATGCACAGAAGAAAGGAGCAAAACCGATAAAGATAACTGCAGAAGATGCTGTGAAGAAAAGAATCGTTCCGAATGAATGGACGGATTATTTTCTGACAAAGGAATTCGAATTCTATCGATCCCTTGGTATCCCAGAAGAGGCTTTAAGGTTCAGACATATGTTGCCAGAAGAAACTCCACACTACTCTGGAGGTAACTTTGATTTAGAGATAAAATTCGATTTTGGTTGGAAAGAAACTGTTGGTAATGCTTATAGAACAGATTACGACTTAACGAGACACATGAAATTATCTGGTAAGGACTTGACTGTTTTGACTGATGATGGAAGAAAGGTGATACCACATGTCGTCGAACCTTCCTTCGGTATAGATAGGACAATAGCTGGTATTCTATTACATACCTTTGTTGAGGATAAAAAGAGAGGATGGAACTGGTTCAAGTTTCCTGTTAAAATAGCACCATATACTGCCTCAGTTTTTCCTTTAGTCAACAAGGACGACTTGCCAAAGAAAGCCAAAAGTATCTATAAAACCTTGATGAAAAAGTTTGATGTCCTTTACGATGAAAGCGGTTCGATAGGTAGAAGATATGCTAGAGCGGATGAAATAGGTATACCATTTTCTATAACAATAGATTATGAGAGTTTAGAGAATAAGACATGCACGATTAGGCACCGTGATACGACAAAACAAATAAGAGTTAAAATTGATGATCTCATAAAAATCTTGGAAAGGCTTATCAAAGAAGAGGTAGAGTTTGAAAAAGCTGGAACTTTGATTAAGTAATCATCCTATCTTTATTCCACACCGGCTCGGTAATTTTGTATTAGCCCTTTTCAAGGCATCCCTTCCAATATTCAAATCTTTCTTGTTCAACTTCAAACACATTATTTCTTGACCTCTCCTGATCTGCACTGCTCTACCGCTTGGTTTTCCAAAGGCCTTTCTCATACCGCTTGAGAATCTGTCCGCTCCAGCTCCTGTGGCGAGAGAATGCTCTCTAAGGACATGATGAGGAAACACTAAAACCTTGAGGAAATAATTCTCTGGCCCGAGCCTTTTCTCCAATAACTTATTAGAAACCACCCTGGCAGCTTCTAGAGCATTATCCCTTATTTGGACAGAAGCACCAGCAACCAACCAAAGCTTAGTATCAAACGCCTTTTCTCGATTACCCATCTCGAAAACGTGTATTTTTGAATAAGGAACACCAACTACATAACTCTTCCTAGGTTTCCTTATCGAAATTCTAGTGTACGGTCTTTCCAATTTTCTCGTTGTCCTACCAGGCCTCAACCCCATAATATCACTTCTTTATCTTTTCCAGATTATTTTTATAAGTTTTACTATCCTCTTCAACCCAATCTTGGACATTGTATTTAACTATTTTGCCATCTTTCAATGTTACGACTTCTTTTATTCCAGCATTTATTAGTACTCTTTTACAGCTTGGACATGGTGTACAAGGCTTCACCTTTTCTTTATTGTCTGTACCTAAACAGAACATTGTTCCGTCTAAAACACTTGATCCATGTCTTGCGGCATTTACAACGGCATTTTCTTCTGCATGAACAGAAGGACAATAATCACTCAATTCATTATGGTTTAATTTCAAGATGTTTCTACCACAACCGCCGGCCTCATTACAGTTGATAACTCCTCTGGCCGGTCCTGCATATCCAGTACTGACTATAGTGTCATTATTGACTATTATCGCACCAAAACCCCATCTACTTTCAATACAAATCGATCTTTTGGCGACAGCCTTTGCTATTTGCAGATAGTATTCATCTTTTGATATTCTTTTCATTTCGTTCACTTAGATTATTAATTTAATGAATTTATAACTTTCAAGATGTCTTCATGAACTTCTTTTTTACTTCTTTCACCGTTTATGACAACCCATTTACCTAAAAAATTTTCTTTTATCTCTATTTGATAAAAATCCCTTACTTTTTTCAAGAACTCCAATTTTTTTTCATATCTATCCAGTTCACCATGTTCCATCTCCTTTCTTTCAATACTTGTATCAGGTTTAATGTCGATAAAAATTATAACATCGGCTTTAGGATACTTGAATAAGTTGACTAACCTCTTAGCATCTTCAAAAGAAAACCCTCGTGAGCAATGATAAGCAATCGTGGATGTAATATAACGGTCTGCTATGACCATTTTTCCATCATTTAAACCAGCATCTATTTTTGGTACAGAATTAAGAACATCTATGGCAAAGGCAAGAAAGGCCTGTTCATTACTCAACTCAAACTTCTCATTCAGATAATCAGATAAAACTTTACCAACTGGGTGGTCATAATCTGGTGATCGAACAAAAACAGCTGGAATATTATTCTTGATAAAATACTCTTTTAACAATTCGGTTTGTGTTTGACCCCCTGCACCATCCAAGCCTTCTATTACAACAAAAGGCAATTAGGTCACCTTCCCTCCCTGGTATTTCCCGTTGTAAAGTTTAACATTCCCCTTTACTTCCTCGAACACCATCTGCCCCATCTTTGAGCCTATTTCAATCTCAAAAGGAAACTTACTCAAGTTCTTCATTCCAAACGTCAAAGTTCCTATAAACCCAGGATCAACTACAGCTGTATGAAGGCTGACACCACATCGAAATAGACTACTTCTTGGAAGTATGATAGCCATCAAATTTTTCGGCATATTAACTTTTTCCATCGTCTCAACAAGGACGAATTCGTTTGGTTCTAGAATAACCTTTTTACCAATTTCGTTTTTGACGACTTCAATTTCAGGAGTTTTTCTTCCATTAACTCCCATAGAACCACCATTTTTTAATCTGTATACACATTTGACCCTAATGTCAACACCACTAGGTTGAATATTCTCTTCTTCGACATTCTCTATCAAAGATGGTTTTTGTTTTATCAGTTTCAGAATCTCTTTATATCCAATTACTACCAAAAAATCACCCCTAATCTCACCCTATATTCTCGCTTTGTAGATAATTTTATATAGGATATTTATATTCTTCTACTCTATTTTATTGTGACCATTATGGATTCTGATTCAAACACGGTATTAAACTACTTTTTTACAAACGCAGACAAACCAATATTCTCATTCCAAAACATGCCGCCAGAATTACAAAATTACATGTATTTGAGCATTAGCAGATTCCCGAGTGTAAGAGAACGATTTCTAAAAGTCCTTAAAGATGAAAATGTTCTAGAAAAAGTTGTTAACAATATTAAGACAAATCAGTTATCTCATATTATACCAGAAGATGTAATTAAATTTGCATCTGAAAGAAATTCTGATATATTTTTTAATAGAGGGCATGGTTCAAGTTCTGAAGGTGCATCTATTTTTGTAATTTCTGAACAAAATCCGATTTATGCTACTGAAGATCAACAAGATTTTTATTATCCGATGACTACAATGGAATTTTCTACAAGATATGCAACAAGGTTTGATATTGAACATGTTTATTGGGACCCGACATTAATGGAGTCTGAATTTGCTGATGAAATTAAAACTAATGTAGAGAAAAATTTTGAAATTTATAAAAATGGTTTTGATTCAGTAATGCAGGCAGCTTCAAGAAAACATAAAGGTATAACAGATAAGGTTTCTGTTCTTGATGCAATAAGATTCATAATACCGCTATCATCTTATACAACTATTATAGTAGGAGGCAATTTTAGGTCTGTTTTTGAACACTTCAGAAAGTTGATGACTATTGACGATAATTTCATGAAATATTATTTAATTGAATCGTTGAAAGAATTATCAAAAGTAGTTTCCGGATATTTTGAAAAAATAAAACCAGACCTGCATGTCATTGAAAGAAATAAAAAACTCCGTGAATATGCAAATAAAATTTTCAAGAAAAAATTCAAACCAGTAAAGGAAGATGTCCAACTTTTTTATGGATTACCAATTGAAGAGTTAGCTTTAACCCAAATTATTTACCCATTCTGTTATTTACCTTTCATCAATATTTATGATGAAGTTTCTGGTTTTAATGATAGTGAAAAAAAAGAACTGTTTGAATTAGCAAATTTGGGAAGGGAAAATAGAAAAAATCCAATAAGAGGATTTGAAACAAGACATCTCATTTTTGAAATAGAATCCGCTTTTGCATTATGGAAGGATTTCAAAAGAAATAGGATGAATTTGAGATTCCATCAGGACATGCGTGGTCTTGCTGGTTTTGATACACCAGAACTAGTCAAAGATTCTGAAATAGCTAAAGAATATGACGGTGCACAAAGAAAAACATCAAAGATTGTTGAAAATGTTTACCAAAAATTCGGAAGGATGTCAAGAATCGTTGCAAGTCAAGGCTCCAGAAAAAGATATTTATTATGCATGGGACCTAGACAATTAACAGTTTTGGGTGAATTAAGGACATCAGGTGAAGGCGACAGAGGTTATAGGAGTATTGCTAGTGAAATGATAGAACTTGCAAAAGAAAAAAACCCAAGACTTTTTGGTCATATAAAAGATAATTTCAAAATTTGATACCATGTTTCCTACAGTAATTTTCTACTATGGAAACTATCTCCTTATTGATCTCTTCTTTACTCTTTTCATCTCCCTTGATAACGTAAGTATTTTTATGAAAATCCTTTAATTTTAAATAATTCTTCCTAACCATTTCCAGTTTTTTAACACCCTCGAATACCTCAAAACCAAACCTTGATTTAGATATCCTTTCTGCACAAATTTTTCCAGGAACGTTAAGTATGAATGTCAGGTCAGATTTAGGGAACTTAGAATTGATTTGTTTTAACCAATCTAAATCTGCCTCCAAAGATCCAAAAGCAAGGGTTGATAGAATATATCTATCACAGATCACGTTAATCCCCTTATTTATCAAAGGCATAATTTCTTTAGTTAAATGATGAGCCCTATCTGCCGTGAACAACAACTGGTGAGTCTTCATATCCACTTTCCATTCCTTTTTTAAAATAGATCTTATTATACCCCCAATCAAACTATTTGTTGGCTCTTTCGTTACTAAAACTCTTTGTTTTCTTTTTTTGAACCATTTGGCTAACAATTCTGACTGTGTTGATTGTCCAGAACCGTCAGGTCCCTCAAACACGATAAAAAGACCTTTCATTGAACCACTTAAAAAGGCAACTTGAATCTTTTCTTTTTCTTTCTTTTCAGTGCATTCATTTTCCTAATGTTTTGACCAATAACTTTTTTCGCTTCATCAACATCCTTCTTATTGTTTCCTACACCTGATGTATTCCCAACACCCACGATAATTATCTTTCCCTTTTCTTTCGTCCTTTCAATTGTCTCATCCAAAGCTTTCATAACATTGGGAACAGAATTCAAAATGGGTTTTCTCATGGGTGTTATCGCTTCTTCTTGACTCATCTTAATTATTATCGAATCAATTGGTAGGTTTCTTTTGACTGCGATATTCTCAACATACGATTTTTCGACGCCAACTCCACCTATTGCAACACCTATACCCTCTGCAATCGTTCCTGTCTTCTCCCCTTCTAATTTCATGGCTGCATCTATAGTGATTATCTTTGCAACCTTTTCCTTCCTAGAAAATTTTTCGACCACTCTCCCAGGATTTCCCGTCCTTCCACCTGGACCTTTAGCCTTTACTATGATTACGTCTCTCTTCTTATAATTCTTCCTACAAATTATGGTTTCATCATCTATCTCTTTAACTTTAGAATTTCCAATCAAATTTGCAGCAACATAAGCACCTATAGTATCTCCAACAGGCCAACCATTGCTTAAAGCCTCAGTACCATGCATTAATGCTCTAGCCAACCTCTCAATCAATGGCAGTTGCATCTGTAAAAGCATTGCTAAGTTGACGCTCTTTGTTTTTTTGATGAGTTCAACAAAATGTCTTACCAATTTCGTTAATTGATAAAGGGTTATTGCCCCCGATAGACCCATCATAATATTCGATCTTTTTTCTGAGTCCATACTAGGAGCGACTTGTTTCACGAAATAACTGAACCTTTCTTTTTCCAAGTCGATTATATGCTCTACTTTCTTAACAAGACCATAAGGATCTAAACTAACAGGTTCTATTGCAAAAAATTCTAAAAAACTACTCACTCTATTTTTGAGTTTTCTGTCCGGCCTTTTACTAATTTTTTTTAGTACTGTCTTCTCTGTCTTTGACGACATTCTTTCCAATAATTCCGCACTTCTTTCCAACTTGAAGAGGATTTGTTGAACCATCAGTCTTTGATAAAAGAAAAAGAACACAAACATAGCGATTAAATAAAGGAGGTTCCATATACTTACATCTCCAAAGCCGTTCAACTTACCACCCTAAACTGTGCATAAATTTATCATTATACTACTATAAATATAAAGGGGACAATGAACTGGAAACTTTGGCTTACATTGTTTATTGTTATAGGTATAACAGGATTACTGCTATTCTCAGATAAAGGAAGAGAATTCAATCAAAAATATCTTTCGAAGTATACGAAGGTTATTGGAGACTATCTGTCAAATATAACAGGAAGGTTCAAAAAAACTGAAGTAGTAAATAGGACACTCCAGATAACTATGACCACTTCCCCAAATGCCTTAAAGACAATAGAATTCGATCTATCTGAAAAAGCCTTTGATGCTGGAGTTATCTATGAAATCGTCTATGTTGGTGATCAGAACATTATGGTCAAAGGAAATGATGAAATTGATTTTTCAACAGACAGCATGACTGGTACTGTATCATTCGATGATAGCGGAAAAATGAGTATCTCTGGAAATACACCATCAGTCGAATTAAACGGTATATTATTTGCATCCAGAACGGGTGAAGAAAAGATTGAATTTGATTTAATTGGAACACCGATGAGATTTTCTTTGAATGATGTAGCAAATGATCGAATGATAATTACAGGAGTATCTGGGTTACTTAGAATCAGTGACTGGTCGTCCCCCCTTACTATAAAAGAAACCGATAACTTGGCCATTTCATACTTTAAGGGAGATATAACGCAAGATGGAGATACTCTAACTATTTCTGGAAATGTTGAGAAAATAAGCCTGAATGGCGTTGATTTGAGTTTGAAGAAGCAATAACTAAAATGGTCTCATTTCTCTCCTCATCTTGAATAGTGTTGAAACATTCCCTATTCTGTTAATCAGGTCTGAATAAAACATATCCAAATCTTTTTCTGATAATTTTGCTCTTTGATCCGCTTCTATCAGAACTGAAGGCAACCCATAACCCGAATGGCCACTCGTTTGCATCAATATACAAGAACTTTTTTCAACTAAATTTAAATCATTGCCTAAACTTAAAAAATCAACCCTTAGAGGTCTGTCAAAATCAACAGTCTTTATATAAAAACTATAAAAAGAACTACTCATATCTTCAAATTCCTTCAATATAGGATGAATAGTTGGGTTCTTTGAATAATTGAAGATACAAGTCCTTTCACCCCTTTCCAAAGCATAGTATAGCAAATTGCTATCCTTAGTTTTCTCTAAAGTTAACTTCAATTCTCTTGAAAGTCCCGAGTCAACTTGTGATAATACCGATCTTATAAGAATATCACAGAACTTTACTCCTCTACTATCTTCTATTACACCAGCAAGTATTATACCTTCTTTAACGGACAATTCAAACAAGGATTTGTAAGTTTCTATCAACTTATTGTAGTACTCTTTGAGTATTGGATTTTCCGGCCTTGGAATGTAATGTGGAATGATAGAACCGTCCAAAAAAGTAATATCGGGTTTAAATTTCTCTATAGATTCTATTGCCGATTGAATTTCCATAATTTGACGTTCTAGGTTGTAACAAGAATTGAGTTCTGCATCAGAGAAAGAATCAATTATTATCTTTGGATTGGGAATTGGATTAGAACTTGGATAGTATTTAACATTATTTAACTTCCCATCAGAATATTCAAAATTAACACCAACAGATCTCATGAGCATCAAATCCAATCCATGATAACTGTGTTTTACGATGCCTCCATCAACACCCAAAATATTGAATGACTCGAATTTTTTATCTGATACATTGTTGATAATTTTTTCGTCCAGAATCTCTTCGTTTGGTCCAATCTTGAAGGATTCATTTATTTCTCTGAGGAACTTACCTATTTTTACCCTTCTTGATTCAAGATAACTTATCTTATCTATTATTTCATCAAGTCTTTTTTGAAAAGTTTCCATATAACCTTTATTTTTTTTCAAATACATTTATTGTTATGGATTTTAACGAAATCGATACATTCATTTTTGACCTTGACTCAACAATATGGTATTGGACTAAACTCGTTCCTGGAGCAAAGAATGTTTTACAAAAATTGAGAAAATTGAAAAAGAACATACTATTTGTAACGAACAACACAATAGAGTCTAGGAGAGGAATAGCAGATAGACTTAGAAAATTTGGTATAGAAGTCAACTTTAACGAAGTGATAAATGCTGGAATAGTTATTGGTTATTATATAAAGGAGAGGAATGGGAGTGCCCTAGCTCTAAACATAGGAACAGAAATCGATCTTAGAGACGCAGGAGTTAAAGTTAAAGAAAAGCCACCAGTTGATTTTGTAGTAGTGACAGAAGACTGGGACTTTAATCATCAACAACTTTCCTTAGCAATGGATGCTGTTAGGAAGGGAGGTAAACTCCTAACAAGCATAATGGGGAGAAGATGGATGGTCGGCGACAAGATGACTCCTGGAGTTGGTTGTTGGGTAAAAGCCGTGGAGTTTGCTGCTAGTACTAAGGCCAAATCCCTTGGCAAACCAACCGTTTATATGAGAAAAATAGTTAGAAGACATTTGAAAAACCCTAAAAAAACAGTATTCGTAGGAGACGAGGTTGAAACTGATATAGAATTCGCGAAGAAAATAGGTTGTAAAACAATTTTTGTTAAGACAGGTAAAGAAAAGAAATTTAAGGGCAGAGTAAAACCAGATCTTATTCTCAACTCTGTTAAGGATTTGTTGAAATATATTTGATAACACAATAATTTTCTTTTAAAGTCACAATAATAACCTATAAACAGATGATAATATGAGGAAAGGATACAAGGCCGAATATACTGCTAAAAAAGAACTTATCCGAGAGTTTGGTGAAGAGAATGTTTTAAAGATCGCAATTGGTGGTGCCGTGGATTTTCTAGTTTTGAAACCAAACAAAAACAGGATAGAAAAAATAATTGAAGTTAAGGAATGTCATAAGAACAAGTATTATCCTACACCCAGAGAAAGAGAGCAATTTGAAAGGTTAAAATTGTTGGGTAAAAAACATTCGATTAAAACCGAATTATGGATAAAACACCCTAGGAATAACTTTATAAAGAAAAAACTGATTTAAATGGTCGATCTTACCTTCTATGGCGGTATCAACGAGATAGGTGGTAACAAGATTCTATTGGAAGACAGGAAAATAAGAGTACTTCTTGATTTTGGTTTCAGTTTTTCGAAAAATAAAAAATTTCACTCGGAGTTCCTACAACCCAGACTCTGCAACGGTATAGGAGACTTTTTGGATTTAGGGATAATTCCAGATATAGACGGTATATACAGGAATGACTTACTCAAAAATGAAGGAAGAAAAACCAGTACATATCCACAAATAAATGGAGTTGTTCTGACGCATGCGCATGCAGATCATGCTTGGCATATTTCCCTCCTACATGAAGGTATGCCCATTCATTGCGGTGTCACGACGAAAGTTATACTCAAATCTTCTCAAGAGACTGGTTTAATGCCTTATTATGGGGACTTCTACTGGTTTAGGGAAAATTTTATTAATCGCAGCAGGAAACCAGAGAGAGTTCGTAACTTTAAGATTTTTAAGACGGGTGAGAAGATTAGAATCGGGGGTTTAGAAATAGAACCAGTTCATGTCGATCACAGTATTCCTGGAGCATATGGTTTAATAATTCACACAAGTTCTGGTGATATTGTCTATACTGGCGATTTGAGAATTCATGGACCAATGGAACATTTCACCGAGGCATTCATTGAAAGGGCGAGTAAAACAATACCAGAAGTTCTTATATGTGAAGGCACAAGAATACACGAACAGGAAAGAGGGTTGTCAGAAAAAGAAGTTTTTTACAGAATTAAAGAGTATATAACCAATACTAAGAATTTAGTCGTTTGTAATTTCTCTATAAGGGATATAGATAGATTCAAGACATTCTATCTAGCTGCTAAAGAAAGTGGTAGAAAATTTACTTTGACCCTTAAACAGGCCTATCTATTGAAAACGTTGAGAGAAAATGATCGTTCTTTAGCATTGCCAGACATAGAAGATGATAATATTGCCATATATTTACACAGAGAGAAATGGGGCAGGTTTGAAGATGATGACTACAGGGGGTGGGAGAGAGAATTTTTAAGATGTAAGAATGCAATTAATTTCGAAGATATTCATAGAAGACCGAAGGACTTCATTTTCTATTGTGATTATTATTCAATGAATGAGTTGATCGACGTGAAACCCGAGGAAGGAAGCAGTTACATCTATTCATTATCCGAACCACATGATGAAGAACAAGAGATCGATTTTAAGAGGATGAAGAATTGGTTAGGACATTTTAATTTGAAATATTTGGAAGCACATTCATCTGGACACGCTTGTCAGAAAGATATTAAAGAGTTAATAGAAAAGATAAATCCCAAGAAAGTCATACCCGTACATACAGAACATCAAGAATTATTTGAGAATTTAATCAAAAATTTGATATATCCTAAGCTTGGAAAGAGAATTGAAATATGAAAATTTACACTGATGGTGGTGGAGAAAAATATTGTTTTGTTATTCCAGAGAAT
>Ga0209636_10000409_pt1 | contig 41198 bp, 38 predicted proteins | sample DeeMarSWOR152_54_FD_187464 | JGI IMG/M metagenome (GOLD analysis project Ga0209636, IMG submission 187464) | Marine sediment microbial communities from White Oak River estuary, North Carolina - WOR-1-52-54 (SPAdes) (version 2) | ecosystem: Environmental > Aquatic > Marine > Intertidal zone >... | reverse complement strand
TAACTGGAATCGAGGATAATCAGAGTTATACCTATCCAACCACAACCAATGCGAGTGGTTGGTATTCAACAACGGTATTTGGAAATCAGCAGATAACATTCACCTTGTATAGGAACGATACTGGTTCATTAGGAACTGGTAATCCTGAGAGTGATGTTGTTGTATTAGGAGTTGGTGGTTACAAGTATGTCTATAACACGTCAGGTAATCAGAACTATTCGTCTGCTAGCAAGACATATTACTTGAGTATAACTCAAGCTACTCCTTACACCAACCTTGATGTCAATGAGACAACCGTTGAGAAAGGAGATGCAATTAACATAACATCGTGGGCCTCAGATTTAGTGTTAAGCACAACGATATACGCTAACTTTAGCGGAGTTCTAGAGTTAGTGAATAGTAGCACCGGTATCAACACAAACTTCACTGATACAGGTAATCTTAACTTGGGAGTGTATCGGGTGTCTGCAAATACTAGTGGTAATGAGAACTACACTGATAATTCAACATTACAAACCATCTATGTAACTGTTGAAGATACTACAAGTCCTGTTTGGTCTAACAACCAGACCCAATTAGTTAATGTGTATACACCTGATGGTTATAGCAACTTCTCGATTGAATGGAATGACAATTCAGGTTCAGTAACAGCTTACTTAGAGCACAACTTTACTGGTAATTTGGTGAATGAATCAATGATAGATAACTATCCTGTGTTCACTTATAATTCAACCGTTTTGCCAGCTGGTGTTTATCAATTTAGATTTGTGGCTAATGATAGTTCTAGTAATGAAAATGTTACTGATGTTGAATACTTTACTATTAGTCAGGCTTCAACTCTAACCAGATTATATCTAAACGGAACAGAAAATGATAGAAATTATAATAGGACTGATATTGTTAATTTGACTGCTATAAGCAACGTATCATCATTAACAGTTTCAATATATGCTAACTTCAGTGGACAAGAAGAATTAGTTAATTCAAGTACTGGATTAACGTATAACTTCACTGATACTTCTGGTCTTGATTTAGGAAAGTACTTAATTATGGCTAATACAACTGATAATGAAAACTATACCTCTTCAGAAATTAATTATATATTGACTCTGGTTGATAACATACCACCAAAATATTCCGACGATTCTACCAACAACACAGAATCTGGACTGTTAACCGAGTTCAGGTTGAAGTGGACAGACAATGATCAGTTATCAGGATACATATTCAGTCTGGATAATTGCACACAATCATTCTACAACTTCAGCTGGACTTCGATGACTGGACAGATGAATTGGAGCAATTATACTGCTGTGATTAACGAGACAGAGGGATGCACGATCAAATGGAAGGTTTATGCTAATGATAGTTCTGGTAACTGGAATGCCTCTGAGAACTTTAGCTTTGTTACTAGTGATTATGTTAATCCCACCTGGTCTAACAATCAGACCCAGTTAGTTAATGTGTATACACCTGATGGTTATAGTAACTTCTCGATTGAATGGAATGACAATTCAGGTAGTGTAACAGCTTATCTGGAGCACAACTTCACTGGTAATCTTGTTAATGAATCGATGATAGATAACTATCCTGTGTTCACTTACAATTCGACTGTGTTAGCAGCTGGTGTTTATCAGTTCAGGTTTGTTGCCAATGACTCTATTGGCAACAGTAATGCTACGGGTGTTGGATACTTCACTATTGTCAAAGCTAACTTCTCATTAGAGTTATTCAACAATCTATCTTGGAGTGGAACATATCCTTCACCGTCCAATACAACAGGATATGGATGTCCTGTACAGATAACCTGTAGTTTATACAGGAATGATACTGGGTCAGTTGGACAAGACGGAACTGTTCAGGATAATGTGTTACTGGGTGTGGGTGTTTATGAATATACTTACAACACATCAGGTAATGAGAACTATACTGATAATTCAACATTACAAGTGTTGACTATCGCTATTAACACATCCACTGTCAATTACATGAACCTTACATTAGGAACAGGTACAACTGGAATAGAGGACAATCAGAGTTATGTTTATCCAACCACGACCAACGCGAGTGGTTGGTATTCCACAAATGTGTTTGGTGGTCAAGAGATAACATTCACTTTGTATAGGAATGATACTGGTTCATTAGGAAATGATAATCCTGAGAGTGATGTTGTTGTATTAGGAGTGGGTCATTATAGGTATGTCTATAACACATCAGGTAATCAAAACTATTCGTCTGCTTCAAAGACTTATTATTTGAGTATAACTAAATCATCTAATCCTGTCCACTTGTATTTGAATGGTTCTGTTGACCAGAATAAGAGTTATACATATCCTGAAGTGATTAATGCTACTGCTACTGTTGATGTTGGGACTGTTTATCTATACAGAAATGATGAGTTGATAACATCAGGCTCTAGTCCACAAACCGAGGAGATAAGACTTGGTAATGGGACTTATGCTTACAAGGTAAATGCAACTGGAAATGTTAATTACTCTGATAACACTAGTGGTGTTATTTATTATGTGTTTGTCAACAAAGGAACGTTAGATATATCAATAACATCACCGATATCTGATACCTATCCTTATGAATCAACTGTGACAGGGAGTGAGATCAACATAGGTGATAGTGATGTTAATTACACTTTGTACAGAAACTATAGCTTGGTTGACTTTGGTGTTGGCGCAGGAAGTTACAGTGATACTGTAACATTGGCTGCTGGGTTCTATGAATACAGGTTCAATACGACTGATGGTCCATTTGGGAACTGGACTGCTAATGCTACTGGTATAACTACTACAGTAACTATTGGTATCAATACCTCTACTCAAGACTTCATGAATCTTACAATCAATGGAACAGAGAGTAACAAACAATACCTTTATCCAAACGCATCAAATGCAACTGGATGGTATTCAACAGATGTGTTTGGTAATCAGAATATACAATTCACACTCCACTTGAATGATAATGATAAAGGCTCTTCCAATCCTGTTAGTGATGTTGCTACTTATGGTGTTGGTTTGTATGTTTACATCTATAATACTTCTGGTAATGAGAACTATTCTTCTGCTTCAAAGAACTTTAACTTGACAATAACTATGACATCACCAGTTCCATACATGCACATAGCTATCAATGGAAGCGAAATAAACATGATTATGACTTATCCAAATATTACCAATGTTACTGCTTGGGAAACTTTGACAGATGATGGTGGTTGTACTTATAATCTTTATAGAAATGGTGTGCTAATAACTGGAAACAACGAAACAATATTGTTGGGGGTTGGTAATTACACTTACATTTACAACACATCTGGTTGTACTAATTACTCTCAAGGTTCTGTTGTTAGATTACTGAATATAACTCAGAACCAGAGTAACCCTGTTGAGGTTTGGATAAATGGATATCTAAATCAAAATGTTACCAAGAATTACTCAGCATCTATTGATGATAATACTACAGGAAGAGCAATATACCAGAATTCAGGAACACTAAGTTTATATGTGAATGGAACCCAAAGAACCCCAGACTATATTTACAACTGGCCATCTGGCATAGTCTCTGTTAAGGTAAACATAACCGGAAATGAGAATTACACTTTCAATTCAAGTGGTGCAACTTATTATTTGAATATAACTAAGATGTGGAATCAAACTGACAACATGATAGCAAATGCAAGCTACATGTATGATAAGAATACATATGGAATACCTCTTCCATTAATGGCGAGCTCAAGAATCCAGGATGATTCTAAGACAACAGTAGCTGGTAATGATGCTTATGCTGTTATTCCAGTGAATGTTACAAACAATGGAACTGCTTATGTTCCTTACCCAATTATATTTACCAATATAAACGTGAGCTTACCAACATCATTGTATCCATCTGGATGGACAATCGATTTGCTATCGTGGAGTATATCAAGTCTTACAGATGGTTCATCAAACATAACTAATTCAACAATGCACAAATTCAATGTCATTTATCCTGTAAACTCATCAAATTGGACACAAAATACAAATAAGATAACAATAGCTGGAGATTATGCATACGTCAAAGGAAAGTCTTACTTCAATAATACAGATACGATAAACTATAATAGTGTAATTGCAAATGGAACTTCTTACAATTCAACATTAGACAGATCCACATGGGCCTGTGAATGGAATAGCTCTTACAGTGAAACACTTGATTTCAGCTCTGGAGAAACAAAACAAACTTCTGGTTACTCAATACTATGTAACAAGACCAATGTAATAACTAAGGTTGAACAGGGATGGAATTCTGACAACTCAACAGAACAAAATATAACTCATCAATTTATTTTCGAGATTGTGGATGGTAGTAATACTGATAACTTGGTTTCATATTCAAATGTTAATGCCTCTGTTAATTGTTTGAGTGGTTATTCATGTAACCAAACATCTTGGAATGACATAAGTGTAACAGCAGGAGGAACTTGGAGTAGGGCTGTGGGAGGAAGTAATGCAAGTGAAATAATAATAACTACATGGAGCGAAAAATATGTTTCACCAAACTTTTATCAAAACATAACAATCAATGATACTGGAACAGTAACAATCTATAACTTAACAGCATGGAGCTACAATTTCAATGATACAAATGTTTCAGAAGGAACTGAGTACATTAAATACTTGAATGGAACAAAATGGGTTGACATAAGTCCTGGTATTCCTGACGACAACTGTAACACAACCAATCCGGTCTATACTGCAAGATCAATAGCAAATGAAACGTTCTATGTTTGTATGAAAGATACAGATGGAAATAGTAAAATGGATTACTTCAAGTTCAAATTACCTCACACCTCAGTTCAAACAATACAGGTTGGTGGTTATTTATTAGAAGTTAACATAATATCTCCAAACCAGACAAATCCAGTATCTGTATATTCAGGAGACGAGGTTGAAATCCATGCTAACATAATCTTTGGTCAACAACCATTAGAGGAGAATGTTACTTGGACTGTTAGATTCAATAGCACAATTTGTCCTAACTCAATGGCTCCTGTATTCAATTCAACATATCAGTACTGGATAATAAATTGCACGGCACCAAGTATTGCAGATGGGATCAATTATAGCTTGAATCTTGAAGGAAATTATACAACTTACAACATCTTAAATTATGATAATAAAACAGATGCTGTATTCTATATTGATGTTTCCCCACCAAAGATGAATGCTTCAGCAGAGTCAGTTGAGCTGGTAGGAATTTCGAATAACACAACAATTGAGGTTAATGCAACAGACAACATGAAAGTTGATACTCTTATAGCTGAAGTAACATTTGTAAATACATCAGTAATCAATTACACAATGATAAATGCCTCATCAATAACGTGGAGATTGAATCTGACAAACTTGACTGATATTGGAGATTATGAGGTAACGATTTATGCAAACGATACAAAAGGCAACTGGAACACAACAACAACATGGTTTGAAGTTTATCTGACAGCATCATTCAGCGGAATATCTATTGATGCTGAAAATATTCCTGTACAATTACTATTTGAACTCTACAAAGTAAACACGAGCAGAAAGTTAACTAACTTCACAACAAATGTAAGCGGTTATTACGATGAAACATTGCATAAAAGATATTATGATTTCAACATAAGAGTCTTAAACAACACGGTAAACCTCAAAAATGTTAGCATAAATTCAGATATTGTAAATGCTACATTAATAGACAACATACCAAAAACTCTTGTAGGTGGGGCGAATTCAAGGATATCAAAAGCTATGTTCATAGAAACCATCTTGAATTATACAAATGCATTCTTTGTATTGAACTATTCAGGAACGTCTTACACCTCTGAAACAGTGTTAGGGGTCTACAGATGTGATAACTGGGTGTATTCAACCAGAAGGCCTGGCACGAACAATAGGTGTTGGACGAGAATAAGTTCAGAACAGGATGTATTCAAGAAAACATTAACTGTTTCAACAACAGACTTGTCTGGAGCATACGCTGTTGCAGAATTCATATGTGGAAATGGTATTTGTGAGTCTGATTACGGAGAAACAACTGCATTCTGTACACCAGACTGTCCACCACCCCCAGTTCCCCCAAGCCCTGGAGGTGTTTATGCCCCACCAACCCCTGAAGGAGTTACTGTAACAACTCCAATAACTTTGACAACAGCACTGTTAGAAGTAAGGCTTTATCCAGGAGAACATCAGGTTGCCTCAATTGGAATAACTAACAATAAGAATTATGAAATAACTGTTGACTTATCGGTTGAAGGTGATATATGGCCTTACACAATGTTTGAGAAAGACTCAATAAAAATACCTGGTGGTGAAACTGAGTACGCAAAGGTCAAATTCTTCACAATGCCAACAACAACTCCGGGGGTTTATTATGGAAAGATTATTGTTAAATATGGGGACGTTATTAAGAAAATAGATGTTATACTTAGGGTAGAGTATGAAAGGGAGAAGTTATTAGATCTAAAAGTTGATGCAATAACAAAAGAGGTTATTCCAGGAGAAACATTAGACTATCAAGTCACAATTTACAATCTTGGATTAACTAAAAGGGTCGACATTACACTCAACTATACAATAAGGTCTGCTAGAACAGATGATATAATAGCAATGGAAAAAGAAATATTAGCCGTAGAAACATCAACATCGTTTGTGAGAAGGATGAAAATACCAGAACCAACAGAAGTTGGTATGTACATACTAGAGGCCATTGCTTGGTATGATAACAAAACAGCAGCTTCAGTAACCTCGTTTAGTGTTGTTAAGCCTCCTTGGATAATTACATTCTTATTAAGGATATTCACTAACTGGATAACTTATGTAATATTGTTTGTTGCAATTCCAAGCTTCTATCTTGGATGGAAAGCGTTTGAGAAATGGAAGATGAGGAGAACGTTTAGAGCAAGGTATGTCAGACCTGTAAATGTCAACAAACTACCAAGAAAAGGATTGTGGGTGGGTAAAGTTGCTGAAACAAAGGCAAGGGCATATATTGATGAAGATAAATTAACGACTCATTTGATATTAGCAGGTGGTACTGGGTCAGGTAAAACAGTTGCAGCAATGACAATGGTTGAAGAAGCATTAAAGAAAGGAATACCTACAATAGTCTTTGATCCTACAGCTCAATGGACAGGATTCATAAGACCTTGTAGAGATAAGGCAATGTTAGATAATTACTCAAAGTTCGGAATAAAACAAGAGGAATCAAGATCATTCAAAGGATCAATAATTCCAATCAGAGATCCGTTCTTGAAAGTAGAAGTTGAAAAGTATATAAAAGAAGGAGAAATAACTGTCTTCACTTTGAATAAACTAACACCAGATCAATTAGATTACTTCATAAGAAAAACAGTAGACTACATGTTTAGTGTCTCATGGCCAGAGTCGAGAAAACTAAAATTATTAATAATATTTGATGAAGTTCACAGATTGTTACCAAAGTATGCTCAAAAGACTGGTTTTACAATTGGAGGTGGAGGTTATCAAGCAATAGAGAGGGCCTGTAGAGAGTTTAGAAAGTGGGGAATTGGCTTGATAATGATTTCACAAGTTTTGTTAGACTTCAAGGGAGCAATAAGGGCTGTCATAGCAACAGAAATTCAGTTGAGAACCAAGTATGAAGGCGATGTTAACAGAATAAAGACAAAGTATGGTTGGGAATACTCTGTCACAATACCAAAACTAGAGGTTGGTACAGGCATGATACAAAATCCAGAGTACAATGATGGTAAACCATGGTATATAAACTTCAGACCACTGTTGCACAGCACATTCAGACTGACAGACGAAGAATTAGAAAAGTATGAAGAATTCATATTAGAGATAGAAGAATTAACCAAAAAAGCAGAAACATTAAAGAGTAAAAGAATAGATACTTATGACATAGAGCTAGAACTAAAATTGGCCGGAGAAAAAGTAAGAACAGGTCAAATGAGAATGGCCGAAACTTATATTGAGTCTGTTAAAACAAGAATCAAAAGAATGGAAGGAAACGAGTAAAATGAATGGAGAAGAGCCTGCAGGAAAAAAGAAAACTGTAGAAGAAATTTTGAAAGAGAGGGGAGTCATTAAACCAATACCTAAAGAAAGAATAGAAACTAGACCTGAAGAAGAGTTAGGAGCTGATTCTAAAAAAATTTTAATGAGCCTCGAAAAGATTAGAACAGAATTAGACATGTTAAAAGATGAGAAAAGGGAAACTGATGATAGACTAAGAGACATTGTGGAGAGCCTTGGAGAAGTTAGATCACTGATATTTCAAAGAGAAACCCTGATAAAAGAAATAGAATCTAAAGTCAAGCTTCTTGATGAAGAGATCTCTGATATCAGACCTAAAAGATTTATGAAAGAGATAGACACAAGGAGACAAGAAATAGAAGAAAACCAGGTGAAAATAGAAAAATTAGAGGCTATGTCTAAAGAGTTGCTCAGTGATGTTAAAAGTTTTAAAGAAGTTTTAGAAAACATAAGAAGTATTGAAAATCTCAGAAAAACGTTGGAAGAAATAGAAGGAACCGTATCAAAGAGCAGGGAAATAAAATCACAAATTGATAGGTTGGCCGGAAAGGCTGAAAGATTTTACATTGAAATGGAAAACAGAATAAAACAATTCTCAGGCCTTGAAGCAAAAGTAGAAAACTTAGATGGTTTAACTAAAGAAATGACAAGGACTATTGATGATGTTAACATAAGGCTTGGGGCATTTGCTCCTAAAGAAGATTTAGATAGTTTTAGAAGAACTATCGATGATGTTGTTCTTTCGAACAGAAGAGAGATTGAAGAAAAAATAAGAGAAATAGAAAGCATCATAAAAATTCCACCAAAGGAAATAAAGATAAAAATGGAAGAGCTAAAGAAAAAAGAAGGAACAATTCAAAAAATGTTAGAAAATATTGATGACCAGTTTCACAAAGCAGCAATAACACAAAATGCTTACAATGAAATAAAGGATAAAAATCAAAAGCTTCTTGCTGGCATAAGAGAGGAAATCAAAAAATTAGAGGGAGAAGAAGAGATCAGTGCAAAAACTTTGCCGGTCATCATAGAAGAATTATACGGAGACATTGACTCAGTAAAAATGAAAGTTAATTTATTAGAGAAAAACATAGGACCACCACAAGAAAAAGGAGAGGTTACAGGAACATTGAAAACACAAACAGAGATGATAAGAAATGTTTTAGATAAATTTAAGGATATAAGTCAAAAAATAACAGACCTAAACAAAGACATGAGATCTTGCAGTTTGAGAATTAGACTATTTGAAATCTTGGATATGTTAATAAGGATGGAGAGTCGAGAAGACATATCATTTTATATTTCTGAATTAGAGAATACTGTCTCTGAGATGAAAGCAATGCACATATGGGAAAAGAGCAGAGGAAAGATGATAGGGGGTCTTCTCAGAGACCTGGGGCAAAACTGGAAAGAGTTTGGCTATGAGGAAATTGCAGGACTCTTCGAAGGTGAAATAGGAAAAATTGACCCTGAAATTTATAAGTATATGGAAAATTATTAACAAATATGAGGAATTCTCATTTGATAGAACTTTTTACATGTCTTATCCTATTATTGCTAGTTGTAAATATTTCTTTTGCCCAAACAGAAAAAATTGAGATATTAGAATTTGAAAGAGAAGTCTTGATTGAGAAGGGGTGGATGAAATACTTAAGTGTAGTTGTTAAAAATTCTGGTGATGAGATTCTTCACAATGTTAGTGTTTCTATAACAGATGGGCATCCAGATTGGTTTGAAGTTCAAACAAATAAAACAGATATTGACCCAAACGAGACAGCGAATTTCTTAATAAAAACTTACATCTCATTTGACACAAATATAGGGTCATACTCTTTCACCTTGCTTGTTGAAGCAGATGAAGCAACTAAAAATGAGAGTTTGAAGATAAATGTTTTCACATCAAGAGTTGAAATGACTTTGTACCAAATTCAAGGTTTAAGAGATGATATAAAGGAATTGGAAGATGAGGCAGAAGAGGTTGAAAAAACTGGTAAAAATGTTACAGGCGTCATAGTGCTTTTAAATGAAGCAAAATCTTTTCTTGGAATTGCAGAAAATTATATTAACAACAACATGATTAATGACGCTGTTGAAAAAATAATAGATGCTGGAGACCTTTTAAAAGAGGCTGAATATGAAATCACAATAGTTCCTCCAATCAAAATATCAGCCTTTCCATTAGAATGGATTTTAATAATTATTCTAATAATAATTATTATTGCTGCAGGTGTATTTTTCAGGAAAAAAATACCTAGAAGGATTACCATAAGAAAAGAGTTTCAAAAAGGACCTGCACTGGCAATAAAGAAACTCATCCTACAAGGCGGAGAAGCTGAGAAAATAATGGGCGAGATAAGAAATCTTAGGGAATGGCAAAGTTTGATTGAGGAGGAATACAAGCAAAACTTAATATCCAAGGAAAGCTATGAAGAATTAAGAGCAAAATACGAGAAAAGAATATTAGACTTGGAAAATGAATTAAGAAAAGGCTGATTATGAAAGAAACCAGGTTTATCGGTGTTATTTCAGGCAAGGGTGGCGTTGGAAAAACAACTGTTGTCGCAAATATTGGCGCTGCATTATCAAAAGAATTTAAGAAAGATGTTGTTATCGTTGATTGCAATTTGACTACTTCCCACCTTAGCCTTTCTTTGGGGATGTATTACTGTCCTCTAACAATTAATGATGTTTTAAGGGGAGACAAACACATTCTTGAGGCCATGTACGATCATCCTAGTGGAATGAAGATTGTTCCTGCGTCAGTTCAATTAACTGATTTAGCTCTCTTAGATGTAGCAAGGTTAGAAAACATTGTTAAAAATCTTGAAGGAAAGGTTGATGTTGTAATTTTGGATGCCCCACCAGGCCTTGGAAGAGAGGCTTATGCAACAATAAGGGCAAGCGATGAGATAATTTTTGTTACAAATCCCAACATGCCAGCAGCTGCAGACATTATAAAGTGTAAGGAAATTGTTGAGAGTATAAAGAAAAAGCCAATAGGAGTTGTTTTAAACATGTTTAACAGCAGGACCTATGAATTATCCAGAAAGGAGGTTGAAGTTCTAACAGAGTTACCAGTCATAGCAACAGTACCAACTGACAAAAATGTGGCAAAGAGTCTAGCGAAAAGGGCTCCTGTTGTTATGCATAAACCCAGGGCCTCTTCAAGCAAAGAATTGGTAAAACTTGCAGGAAGATTAATAGGAGAAGAGAGGGAAGGATTTTTCTCAAGATTTTTAAGGAAATTTAAGAAACAATAATTTTTAAAGCATTAAAATTAATTATTCTATATGTCCATTGTAGTAACACTTGAAACAATAATGATTTTTGTAGCATTTTTGGTTGTAGTATTTGTCATATACAAATTGTTTAAATTCATAATAAGGGCTTCTATAATAGTTATTGCATCATTTGCTTTTCCTTGGGTCGCAAGATACGTTGGTCTCCCAATAGTGGCAAGCCTTGAAACTGGAATAACCTTTGCTTTGTTAGGATTAGGCGTATTTTTTGTTTATGAATTTTATAATTTCCTTGTACAACTAGTCAAAATATTGATTTGGCCTTTTAAGAAAAAGAAGTGACCCTATGGAATTAGAGATAAAAAGGCAGTTCATCCATGCACTTGGAATTTTTACTACTTTATTAATACTAATTTTGGGGAAAATTTATGCTGCAGTGATAATGCTCTTGATTTCTATTTCTTTTATTTTTATTGGAGAATATAGGAAGAAAAGAAAAATGCTAAAACTTTTGAAAATAAAGCCTTTAGACGATCTTGAAGATATTTTAGAAGAAGAAATAAAGTCATGTGAAAGACCAACAGAATCGCCTTTTAACGGTGCAATACTCTTCTATTTTAGTTGTTTCATAGTAACAATGGTCTTTGACACCCAAGCAGCTATAGCAAGCATAGCTGTCCTAGCCTTAGCAGATTCGTTATCAACTCTGGTTGGATATTATTTTGGAAAGCATAAACTATTTGTTAACAAGAAAAAGAGTTGGGAAGGGAGCATAAGTTTTTTTATGGCAAGTTTGCTTGTCTTGTTATTTTTTTATAACCCTGTGAAAGCTATAGCTGTTTCATTTTTTGTAACATTTGTCGAAATGCTGCCTCATTTAAATGATAATGTGAGTGTCCCTCTATCAACAGCATTTCTCTTAACTTTGATTAGTTAAATATTTAAGTTGTAAATAACCAAAATACACTAAGGATTTTATGTTAGCTGTACTTGCTCAGTTTGGAGGAGACTTGTTATCAACCTTGCTTTGGTTAATTTTATTTATAGTATTCATGTTCTTTGGTCCAAGGCTAATGACAACACAGGTTGTAATGAAATTAGAAAAAGAGGTGGCTGACTTAGAAGAAATGGCAGAAGATTCTAGAAAATATATAGTAAAGTCTATTTCAAAAAAGCCAGACAAGAGATTAAAAACTTCAGTGAGAAATTTCATGGAATTTTTTGCTGTATCACCTGTTGGAACAGATCCTTATGGGATAATGAAGAAGATAGATCATATTATAAAAAATTCTGATCAAAGACTGAGATATTTTGTTAACGAAATTGCTCCAGGAGCTTCGGAAGAAAAGAAGAGAAACTTAAGGAATGCTCTGGGCGGAGCAATAACAACCCACCAGATAGCTAAAATTGTCAGGCATTATCTAGAGCTAATTAAAAAATACAAAATGTTTCAACTGGCAATGGTAATCCAAATGCAAATTCCATTAATAGCAAGAATTGCAAAAGCTGCTAAAAATGCAACTCATGCCTTTGTTATTGGCATGCCAATAGGAGATGGCATAGGACCTTTGGTAACAGCAAGTTTGATGGACAAGAAGGTTAAAAGATTTGAAAAAGAAGAGTTTGTTCTTACTAAGGCTAAGCTTGATGGCAGAGAATTCTGGATATCAAAGGCAGAAGGACCTGGGGCATCAACGGGCTATCCTGGAAAGTTCTTGTTAAAGTTCTTGAAAAGGCAAAAAATAGACAGAATAATAACAATAGATGCTGGATTGAAACTGGAAGGCGAGAAGACAGGAATAATTGCTGAAGGTGTTGGGGTTGCAATGGGTGGGACTGGTGTTGATAGATATGAAATAGAAGAGTTTGCTGTTAAGAAGGACATTCCTCTTGATGCAATTGCAATAAAGGTTTCTGATGAAGAGGCCTTAACACCAATGAAAGAAGAAGTAATCGACTCTGTTCCAAATGCAATAGAAACTCTTAAAAAATATCTGAAAAGAGCAAATAAGAAAGAGAGGATACTTGTAATTGGTGTTGGAAACACTTGCGGAATTGGTAATGATAATAAAGCTGCTAAACAAGCAGAAATTAGATTAAGAAAACACAATAAAAAAATAAAAAGAAAAAAGGGAAGAGAAGAATAAGTTTAGAAAGGTTTATAAATTTCTAATCATATTTTCTGAAAAGTGATTTTATGGCTCTTAGGCCAGCAAGATGCTATCATAGAATGAATAAAAAGGCTTACACAAGAGTTTCAATACATAAGCCTAGAAAGAGCTATGTAAAGGGGGTTCCTAGCATAAGGATTCACCAGTTTGAGGTTGGGAAGAAAGGAAGATACCCTTTAAAGTTTCATTTAGTGAGCAAAAACGATGTTCAGGTAAGGTCTAACTCATTAGAATCTGCCAGAATTGCTGCTGTAAGGTTTTTAACAAAAAAGCTGGGGGCTGAAAATTTTTTCTTTAAAGTTTTGGTTTATCCTCATCATGTTTTAAGAGAGAACCCAATGGCAACTGGGGCAGGTGCTGACAGGTTTTCTGAGGGCATGAGAAGGAGTTTTGGAAAACCAATAGGACAAGCTGCTAGAATCAGAAAAAATCAAAATGTCATGATGGTAAATGCACCTGAAAACTCTGAAAACGTTGTTAAAGAAGCATTGGAAAGATCCTCATCAAAATTGCCTGGAACCTATAGAATTGTGTCTGGGTGATTTAAATAATTTTAATTACAGGCGCCACAGGACGAATTGGAAGGCACCTTCTTAACGATTTATTGAAGAGAAATGAAGAGGTAGCTGCATTTGTTTACGATGGAAAGATAGAAGGAGAAAAGGTTGAAATATTCTATGGAAACATTTTAAATAAAGATTCTTTGAAAAAAGCTGTTGATAAAGCAGACGTTATTTATCATCTAGCTGCTGTCGTTGATTATTTGGCACCAAGGAATTTGATGTTCAATGTAAATGTTTTAGGAACTAAGAACTTGATGGAATTGAGTAAAGGGAAAAAAGTCATATACCTGAGCTCAACAGCAGTGATGGGCAGAAATTTCAAGCAATTGCCTGCAGACGAGAAAACTTCTTGCAATCCCTCTAATTACTATGGTTGGACAAAATTGCAAGCTGAAAAAATTGTTAAAGAAAATAATGGAATAATAATAAGATCTGCGGATGTCTTTGGTCCGGGATTTACAGAAGGTTATAATTATATTATTTCTAAACTAGAGGATGAAACTCTTCCAATAATAGGTGATGGAAAGAACTTCATACAATGGATACATATAGATGATTTGGTACAGGCTCTTATTTTGACTAAAGAAAATGGTAAACCTGGAGAAGTTTATATTGTTGCAGGTAAGGAAGTAAAAACTTTAAAAGAGTGTTGGAATTTATTATGCAAGCATCTAGGAGTAGAACCACCAAAGAGACAAATTTCCAAGTTCGCAGCAAAAACTTTATCTTTTTTTGATTTGTTTGGATCTAAAATAAAAGGAAAAAGGCCTGATGTCATTCCTGAATATATTGATAAAATAACTAGCAACAGAACATTTGATATTTCAAAGGCTAAAAGAGAATTGGAATTTGAACCAAAAATTGGTTATGAGCAGGCAGCAAGAGAAATGGTTGAAGAATACAAGAAACTAAAAGAAGAGGAAGATAAAGTCGCCGAAAAGCAGGGTGAACAAGAGAGTTAATGGAAAAACAATACCATACCTTATTCCTTCTTTAACTATAACATATTTTTTTGATCTCTTGATTTTTCTGACTTCCTCTTTTGTCAATCCTCTAATAAACTTTTTATAGATTTTGAGTTTCGGAATATCCTCACCTATCATGTCATCTGTTTTCAACTTTCTAACAGGAATTCTTTTGAAAAAGTTCTTTTCCACTGCTTTTGCAAACTTTTGAAGTACAACTAGAAGCAATGCTAGAATGAATATGAGGAAAGGGATAAAATTGTTTGTTAAAAGGGATAATCCAGAAAGGATTATAAATAAAATAATTAATTTTATTGTTACTCCAGTTTTCAAGCCATCAAAAAAGTCTTTAAATATTTTGGGGTTTTTGTAAGCTAAGGTAAAAGAGTAAAGAATCGACCAAAACGCACCAATAAAAAAACTGTTAATGAAAAAACTGATTGCAAACGGGAAACTTGTTTTTACAATTGATAAGGTCGGTAAAAGGATTGCTATTGAAATCAATAATTCTCCATCACCGCCTCCCCATTGGCCCGTGTAGTACATTGCTAAACCAAACAAGAGAAATAATCCTCCAAACAAAAATGAGTTTATCAAATTAGTAAAATCACCAGTAGTAAAACTATAAATTGTGTGTATGAAAATTCCGGAAATTATCATTAGAGTACAAACTGCATCTGGGACATTGGAAGTCTTTAAATCATAGATTCCTGAGGCAAAGCTTCCTACTAATGCTATTGATAACAGTAACAACTCGAACATAATTTATTATAATTCCAGAACAATATATAAAAACATGAGTGAAAACCTGGTTTTGTTTGGAATAATTCTCATGTTTTTAAATAGAGGTATGAAGTTATGAAAGAGAGAATTTCAAAAAATGATTTAATCTTGTTGCTAGGAGAAGAGAAGAGTTATGTTGTCAGACCAATTTTGTTTAGCTGCGAGTTTGGAACTTTTGATCTTAGAAAACTAGTTGGTAAAAAATTTAGAAAAAAGATAAAAATTGGGAAAGAGGAGTTCACTATTCTAAAACCAAACATGATAGATTTGTTGAAAAAAGCTAAGAGGGGCCCACAAGTTATTTTGCCAAAGGATGCTGGATTAATAGCATCTGTTACAGGATGTTCTCCTGGATGGAAAGTTGTTGACGCAGGAACAGGATCTGGATTTCTAGCAATGTTTTTAGCAAATCTTGGTTGTAATGTTTATACATATGAAAAGAGTGAAAAGTTTTACGAAATTGCAAAAAAGAATGTAAAAAATTTTGGTTTGAAAAATATTTTTGTAAAGAATCATGATGTAACCAAAGGGATAAAAGAAAAAGATATTGATATGGCAACTTTGGATATGAAAAATCCGGAAAAAGTTGTAAAGCATATATTTAAGAATTTGAAATCTGGAGGCTGGCTTGTTGTTTATTCTATGCATATTGAAGAAGTTAAAAGAATTTACAAAGAAATCTTGAAATATGATTTCACTGATATTAAAATTTTTGAGAATTTGGTTAGAGAGTGGCAATCTATAAAACAATTCACTAGGCCTAAGACTTATATGTTGGCTCATACTGGCTTCTTAACATTTGCAAGAAAATTATAGTGGGCCCGCCCAGATTTGAACTGGGGTCGCCAGCTCCCAAAGCTGGAATACTAGACCAAGCTATACGACGGACCCTGTATTGAAGAATATATGATTAGAATATTTAAATTTAAAATTATAAAGCCTCGAGAGTTATTACTGAAATAGGTAAAGCCCCTAACCATAAATTAGATGAATTTTTTTATATTCCAGTATTTTCATATTTTTAATATGAATGAAAAGAAGAAAACTAAAGAGACTGAAGTTGAGGTAATGAAAAGATTGAAGTCTGGAAAACCATCACCAAAGTTTGATGAAGAGAACTCTGATACAGGATAATAGCATGACTATAAGAAATGATAAAAAATATAAAAGGTCAAGAAAGTATGGAGCTTTTAATAAACATGAATTAAAATGAAAAGAGTGACAGAACCATCCTTTATATTCTGATTTTTCTATACAAGAATAAAAATGTTATTCTTCTTCCTCGCCTTGTTCCTCGTCTTCCGAATGTTCATTAGCTTCACCAAGGCTTTCCTCTACTAACTCTTCTTCTTCCATCTCATCTCTTATTTCTTTTCTTTTCTTTACATCTTTTATTTCTTCTTCGCCTTCTTCTTCTGTTAACTTATCTTGCAACAACTCATGACTTGTTTTTCTTCGTGTAGTTTTCTTAGATCTGTAGCATTCTAAACACAAGTCATATCCCTGTTTTACTTGCCAGTCTTTTAAAGGAGCTCCACATTCTTTGCAATCTTTCTTTTCTTTCATAAAAATAATTAACTTTCTAAGATTTTTAAACCTCCCATTCTCTTTTATGACATTGGCAATCAATTTGCATACTTTCAAGAAAACTTTGGCATCTGATTCGATTTGAGAACTAAGTTAAGAACCTGAGCCTCGAGAATGATATCTCGAAATGAGTAAAGCCCATTTTTAAAAGCTGATTTTCACATATTTTTAGTATTATGAGTCTTACAGATAACCAAAAATTCTGGATTCCAATAATCATAACACTTATTGGTTCTTTTATAATTTCTCCCTTAACTGCCTATTTCACAACTGAATGGAAATTATCATATGAAAGAAATATTGATTTTTTAGATAGAATTAAAGAAGCAGAATATTTAGTGAATAATTGTGTTATAGAATTGACAAATAAAAATATGACTTTGAATATTTTACAACAAGCAAGAGAAAAATGGATATTTGGAAACTATACAGAAGCTGAAAAACTTTTAAACTCTATAGAGCCTGATTTAGAATGGTGTTCGGGAATAGTTCACTTTCTTCCAATACCAGCTTATCTAATATTGGTTTTTTTCTTTTTTGCGTTCATTTTTGTTTTAATTTTTGAACTCTTAAAAAGAAGAGAAAAAATCCTTAAATCTATTAGAAACTTAAGATTATTATGAGTCAATTAAAACTAATTGGTGGGATTATATTAATCATAATTGCCGTTCTATCAATTTTAGTTATGTATTTAGGATAAATGGGCTCTACACGATTTTATTAAGCCTTGAGAGGGACTTGAACCTCTGAAAATGATGAAGCCCTGGGCGCGGATCGAACGCGCGACCTTTTGCTTACCAAGCATTCGCGGAAAAATCTAACGCTCTACCAGCTGAGCTACCAGGGCATAGTTGTTTAATAAAACTTATTTTTTCTTTATTTTTTAAAGGGATTGTGTTTAAAATTTTTATTGAATCTGTTTTATTTAAACGAATTTGATGATAGTCATAATTATTGAAATTCCAGATAGAATGCTTTGGTTTTAGCTTTAATTTCAAGAAACTTTTTTCAACAAATATAGCTAAGTTTTTGCTAGCAGTAGAAAATCCAAAAGCAGAACCTTTATGACCACCATCCGTATCTAACAAACCAGCTAAAAAATATATCTTATATTTTTCCGGCATTTTCAAAGGTGAAGCTATCCTAGCTTTTTTTCCAGAAATCATACCGAGCTTCTTAATTAAAAAATTATAAAGATTTTTAGATTCTATTCTACAATAAAATAATTCTTTTCTTTTATATTTGTCTTTCCACCTCACAATATAAGGTTTGATGCCAAACAATTTTTCAAATAATGGTTGATAAACATTAATTATAAAATCTACGGATACACTTACAAATGATATCTCATGACGTTTTTGAATTTTACCGTTTGGTCTCCTAGAAAATCCTTTAGGAAGACTTCCGTCTCCAATTATTAAACCGCAAAAATATGCTAAATCTTTATTCCATTTTGGTAAATTCACAATATATTTTATTTTTTTCACCATCATTACTGAGGCATATAAGAAATATAGAATGGTAATAAAATTTATTTCTTACCTTTTAACTTTTCGACTTTTATTAAAAACCCACATTTGGGACATTTAACCTTAAATCTAAGTTTTGCTGCCTTTGAAACCTCTCCCCATTCTTGCGTGATATAACTATAGGTCCCGCATTTCGGACATATTAATTCTATGTGAACTATATTTTCTCCTTTAACGACTAAACACCTTATCTTTCCATTATTTTCTAGAATTCTTAGAGTATGATAACCGCAATCTGAGGCAGTTAATTTTTTCTCAGCTATTATTTTGCTTATCTTATCGAACATAAAATCAGTATGTATTTGATAAGTTTAAATATTTTTGGGGGTTTTAAAAGGTTCCAACAAGAAATGCCAAAAGCCCAATCAACATCCCAATTTTCATAAATCTTTGAGATCTACTTGGCGATATTAGTATTGTAAAACATGAAATTGCAAAAATTAAGTCTGTAATTACAATAAGGAGAACATAGTTAATACCCATTAGCCCAAAAGCATAAGGCAGTGGTGTGAATGATATTGCAAAGAATATAAAAATTATAGCTATAAATGCTGCAAAATTGTTTCCAAAAATTATTGGCAAAGTTTTTAACTTAAGCTTCTTATCGCCTTTGACATCCTCTATGGATTTTGCGATCTCCCTACCTACACTTGCAGAAAAAACTATAGAAAACAAGATCAAAATTGCGATTGATAAATATCCTCTTAACAAACTTCCAAGCAAAAATATCGATGCAGTTAACCAACTGACACAAAGGTTTCCAATTAAAATTGTTTTCTTCAATTTCCAAGAATAAACAACAACAAGGATTGTATTCAGAACTACTAGGACTAGGGCATAAAGATTTAGATTCAAGGAAAGCACATTCGCAATCAATAGCAAGATAATGGCATAGGCTAGGGCATTTTTTGCTGATATCCTTTTTGATGGTATTGGCCTCTTGGGTCTGTTTATTTTATCAATAGCATAATCAAAATAGTCGTTTATAATCATTCCACCGCTAGAAACTAAAAATACAATTAAAAATGCAATTAAAAGTTCCAAAGAAAGAGGAAAACCAACAATCATAGCTGAAATTATGAGGGCGAGAATAGACATTAAACCATTTATTGGTCTCAAAATCTCTAGATAAGCGAACATCATATCTTCCTTTCTTTAGATTTGGGACGAAGTTCTTTACTATAACATTTTCTACATTTTATTTTGCCAGCTTTAACTTTCCTAGGGTTTGCTCTAATTTTTGCATTACACTTCATACAAACAAAAACTCTGCTGTATATCCTTTTTGTTACTGCCTCTATTCTTGTTTTTGGCATAAAATCACTCTATTAAATTTATTTTGACTTATTTAAATATTAGTTTAAAAGATTCTGACAACCAATTTAAAAAGTCGCTTATCAATCTTGTAAGGCTTTGAACAACGTTTTCTAATAAATTGGTCTCCTTTACTACTGTAACAATTTTAGAATCAGATGTTGAGTAATCTGCTGTACTAACAAAAACCTGGATTAGGTTATCCTCAACATTCGCAGGAGTAAAATAAAAAACGAAGGTCTTATTATCAGAAATTCTCTCTGTCTCTATGTATTCTCTAAACCTTACCCTAACAATCTGGGACTCGTTCTGAAGATTCCTTATAATAATGTTTACAGGAATATTGCTCCCAAGGATTACAGTGTCGTTTGATGACAAAGATATTTCCAAGGGTTTTGTAATAACAACTGAAATCTTCTTTTTGTCCAAGTCTCCTGAATTATAAGAATAAACAGTAAAATCATTGTAAGGTGATAAGAATTCTAGATTACCAAAACCGTACTCTCCAAAATCTGTGAAAATGTGGGAATTTGGTGCGTTAACTGAAACCTCTTCCCCTGGAGTTAATGTTGTTTTTGATACTGTTAATTTAGTGTCACCACTTTTTCTGTAAGATATTGTCAATGGTACATTTTTTTGTTCTCCTGCATACGGAAAAACAGCAATAGTACAATTGTATACTGACATGGGATCTATGCTTTCGGGTATCTTAAAAATAGAGAAAAATGATTTTTTATTGCAAAAGTAGACTATGTCATCCCTATCAACAATTTCTAGAAATTCATTTCCATGTGTATCTGTACAACTCTTGACATTTACTTTGGTTAGAATACACCCGTCTGTTGACAAATCTGATTTTATAACTGCATAATCCTTCCATACTCCACTTTCCAATAAATTAGTCTCAAAATCAATGATTGGTTTCTCTTCAATGTTTAATAATTTTATTTCAGTATTCATTTCACCCAATAAAACTCTTGTTGATAAGTCGCCTTTTGCTGTGATTGTCCCAAAGCTCCAACTGCTATCAGGAAAGACTCCAAATTTTATGTGTGTGGCATCAATATAACCAACCTCAGACCAGGTTGGGTCTGCTGAAATACCATCATCAACGTATACTTCAGTCCATCCATGAGGCTGGAAATTCTCTCCAGTGTAAATTCTTCCTGGATAAACAAATCCAACAGCAACCCCAGAATAGTATCCCAGATTTCTAAGAAAAGAAACCAAAAGATTAGAAAATTCATCACAAACTCCTTTCTTAGTTCTTAGAATCTCTTTTGCAGACAAGTTAATAATTGAATAAACTCTATCATATTCTATGTTTTGATTTATCCATTTAGACAAAAAGGCTACTTTTTCAAAATCTGTTCCTCTTGCCTTCGAAGCTAACTCAGCTATTTCCTCATCTGTAGATTGAACTAGAGGTGTTGGTAATAGGAATTCTGGAAACGTTTTATAATCAAGAGATCTTCTCATTTTTACAGAAACTATTGATCTAACTTTAAGTTCTATATCGTCTTGAGGATTTCTCCAAGTTATCTTTAGAAGCCTGTTTCTAAATTTATCATAAACAAATTCATAAGAGCATAGGTTTGTGTTACAAATACCTCTTTGATCTGAGACTTCTAAAAATTCTATTTCCTGATAATCATCCTCTTGTGGTATAGAAAAGTTTAATTCTAATATTTGGATGTTGCCTGATAGATATATTGTATCGGTTTGTGTTACCTCAGCCCTCATGCTGGTTACTATCTGTGGATTTGATATTTTTAAACCCAGAACTTGAGAAGGAATTAATAAAAGGGCAAACAATATTAAAACTTTCTTCATAAACTTAAATTTATAACACCTAATATATAGGTATTAATAGAAAGTGAGAAAATGAGTAAATTCGAGATCTGGACAGAAAAATACAGGCCTAAAAAACTAAATGACGTTATAAATCAGGGGCATGTGGTTGAGAGGTTAAAATCTTTTGTAAAAGAGGGGAGCATACCACACATGATATTTGCTGGTCCTCCAGGAACAGGAAAAACATGCTGTGCAGTGGCTTTGGCAAGAGAATTCTTTGGGGATAACTGGAGAAGTAACTTCCAAGAAACAAATGCAAGTGACATGCGTGGAATAAATGTAATAAGAACTAGAATAAAGAGCTTCTCAAGAACAAAACCAATAGGAGCTTTATTTAAAATAATCTTTCTTGATGAAAGTGATTCATTAACTTCGGATGCACAAAATGCATTGAGGAGATTAATGGAAATGTATGCAAGTATAACAAGATTCATTCTTAGCTGTAATTATTCTTCAAGAATAATAAGCCCAATACAAAGCAGGGCAGCTGTTTTCAGATTTAAATTGTTATCAAAAGAAGATGTTTTCACTTATTTGAAGGTGATAGAGAAAGGTGAGAAGTTAAAAATTGATAAAAATGCTATGGAAGCTATTTATGAGATATCTGAGGGTGATTTAAGAAAGGCAACAAATATTTTGCAAGCATCAGCAACTTTGAACAAGAAAATAACTAGTGATACTATTTATGAGGTTGCTGCCCAAGCTGAGCCAAAAGAAGTTAAGAAAATGATAGAAAGCGCTTTACACGGAAAATTCTTAGATGCGAGAGAAATGTTGAAGGGGCTCTTGTTTAAGAGAGGCATAGCTGGACAGGATATCATAAAACAAATTTCAAGTGAAATATACAATCTCGAGATTCCTGAAAAAGCAAAAATTGAACTCATAGAAAAAGTCGGAGATTTTGAATATAGATTGCAGACTGGCAATGATCAAATCCAATTAGAAGCCCTCTTATCTCAATTTACTCTTTTAAAAGCCAAATAAATCTATAGATGGTTGAATGCTTATTGAAAAATATCAACCTAAAAAATTAGAAGATGTTATAAGCCAGAGAGAAGTTATTAGAGGTATTGAAAAATGGCTAGATGAATGGAAAAAAGGAGAGTCTCTGTTGATTTATGGACCCACTGGAACTGGAAAAACATTAATACCAAAATTAATTGCAAAAAGGAGAAGGCTTAATATATTTGAGATAAACACGAGTGAAGAGCTTAATGCCAATTCTATAAGAGAAATTTTAAAACCTGCCATAAAGGAGAAGTCTCTTATTGGGGATAGACTGATATTGATTGATGGAATAGATGGAATAAGCAGTTCAGATAGGGGGGGTACTGCAGAAATAGCAAAAATGTTAAGGGAGAGTCAATATCCAATAATTCTAATTGCTTCTGATGCGTACAATCCCAAACTAAAAACACTAAGATTGTACTCTAAACTCTTGAAAATAAGAAAAATAAGATCAGATTTCATAGAAAGAAAACTAATAAAAATTGCAAGAAAAGAGAGGTTAAAAATAAATATTAGAACGATAAGGGAAATCGCAAGGAATTCTGATGGTGACATCAGGTCTGCTATAAACGATTTAGAAATAGCTTCTTTGGAGTCAATAGGTCAGAGAGAAAAAGAGAAGACGATTTTTGATACATTAAAAGTAATTTTCAAAAGTCAAGATTTAAAAGCTGTTTTAGTTGCAATAAGAAGCTGTGACAAGGATATTGAAGAAATATTTTGGTGGGTAGAACAAAACATTTGCAATGAGTTTGAAGATCCAGAAGAGGTTTCTGCTGCCTTTGATCTGTTGAGCAAGGCAGATATATTTAGAAATAAAATAGCTGAAACTCAAAATTTTAGGTTTAAAAAATACATGAGAGATTTGGTTGCAGGTGTTTCTATGGTAAAGAAAAGACCTTATCACAAATTTGTTTCGTACAAACCGCCTGATAGGTTAGTTACATTGGGAAGGACGAAAAGTTATAGAAATGAAATGGATAAAATTCATGGAAAATTAGGAGAAGTCTTGCATTGCTCTAAAAGAAAGGTTAGGGAGCAAATGCCGTATTTAGAAATAATTCTAGGAGATAATATCAAGGACTTCTAAATTCTGTTATAGTATAAAGATTTGATTTGCTTAAAGTAAAATTAAAATCTACTTCTAAATTGCTTGGAGATGAGCAGTCTAGAATTTGATAGCTTATTGTTAAATTTGTTCCTCTTTTTATTAATTCATCCTCTAATAAACTCTTTGTAAATTCTATATCAGTCTGTAATTTATTACAATCCATACTTGCAAATGAACCGACAACAGTCTCATTCAAACTCTTCTTGATATAATCTATATAATATAACTCTCCCATTTCTTCAATTTCTATGAGATTTACCTCAGCTAGGTCATAGATGTAATGAACAAGCCCAACTAAAGTAAATATCATTATTACGCTAGCCATTACAAAGAATTGGCCTTTCATTATTTCACTTTATTGACTTTACAGAAGACTTAGCACCGCAAGCATCACATTTTAGAAAAGTTAATCTATCTTCCCTTATTAATCTTGTGTCAGGCCTGTTACATTCTTTACACATCACATATTCTTTAACATAAGAATCGAGCTTTCTTTGTATTAGATTTTGCGGTATTTTTGATTGAAAACTCGCTCTAACCCCATCAAAACCGCCAGGAGTTGCTAGTTCTCTTGTTAAGAATTTTAAAAGATGTTTAGGCTTTCTTCTCAAAACCTCACAAATCTGGGAAAAATTCTTTACTATTGTTTGGTTTCCTTGAACCATAATTTCAACATCAGGAACCTTTAATCTTTCCGAACCTTTTTCAACTTTTGGAAGTTTCTGATAAGCCTTTTCCAATAACTCCTCGTAATTCATTTTATCACAACTTCTTTATTTTTCCCGGAACTGGCTCATAACACATTCCAGATTCTAAAAGACCTTGTATTGCAAAGTCAACATCATTCTCAGAAAAACCAGACTTTTTCAAAATTTCCTGATAATCTGCTCCCTCTCCTTTGTCCAAATCTTCTATTAACTTCAAAATCTTACTTCTTATCTCATTTGTCGTTGTTGTGCTTTCTTCAACTGTCTCTTCTATAATTTCCTGAGCTTCTAAAATTCCTTCAGCATCCTCAAAGGGCATAACGCCTTTAACAAGGAGTTTTAATTCACTCAAATCTGAGGTTTGTTTTTGTAATTCTCTTAATTTTTTAATTTTTTCTCTTTGTCTTTCGAGTATTTTTTTTAATTCCAAGATTCTCAATGTTTCAAAATTAGCATCAACGTCTCTAATTAATTCAGCCAAAATGTAAATTTCTTCGTTATATTCCCTCATCTTTCCAAAAACATCAACTATATCTCCAACACCAAAACCATCAAATATTTTTGTGTTAACAAAGGCTTTGCATCTTATGGTTTCTGTAGAATCATCCAAAGTTATTGTTGCATACCTTTCATCAGGGCTTATGTATTTGTCAACTAATGTACCCAACACACGAACTCTAGAAATCTTTCTTCCTAAATTTGTTAAAACATAACTACTCTCAAATCCTTCTTTTTTTACAAATCTTCCACTGATCATTTCTCTTATAGACGCCTTCTTTGCTGTTAATCTTTTTATTTCCATAAAATCACTTTTCTAATTCTATAATATAAAATCCATATTTTTTCATACTATTTTTTGGATAAAATTTTTTCATATCTTTGGGTATTTTTATAATTAAACCGGCTTTAAATTTTAATTTTCTACCCGTGTGTTTTTTTGTTTTAGGATTCCATTCTTTTAAAATTAAAGTATCTCCTTTTTTAATTTTAAAGTCAGCCAGTCTAACCTCGAAATGCTTTTTGTTATTTTTGATTTTCTTAAAATATTTTGGCCAAGTCTTCTTTTCTATTATAGTCATTTTATCTTATCCTCTCAACAAAATTTATTTTAGGTTCAAATATCGAGCCTTCTATTTTTAGCCTTCTTAATAACTCTTCTGTGTCACCAGCTTTAATACCCTGTTCTTCTGCTGCTGCAATAACCTCCTCTTTTGGAACAGGCTTTCCTAGTTTTTTCTCAAGCATGTCAATTATATCTAATATTGTGTGTATTTTACTTCTTTGTGATGCTGGAACGCCTTCTGTCCTATCAATATCAATTCTTCCAGTTTCATAATCATAACCCAATTGCTGAATAGAGAACCTCATTAAATCTATAGACCTTTCAGCATCTGCAGTTTCAACTTTATCTGAAAGTCTTATTTTAGCAGATGACTCTGCTAATCTCATTAAAGCTTCATTCTGTCTCAAAGTTATTGCAATCGTTTCTTCTCCAGTATAAAGACCCCTCATATCAAGATAAAAGTTCTTTAAACGCTCTGCTGCCTCTCTTGTCATTTTTGGTTTACAATTCTTTCTTGCGTATGCAAAATATTTTCTTAAAAATTCTGGTTCTATTAGTGGTTTTACTCTCATTGGTTCTAGTCTTGTCTCTAAAATATGGGTTGCCAATTTTTCGTCCATCTCTTTATGTGGAACGTCTCTTAATGCAAATTTCAAATCAAACCTGCTTAGAAGTGTGTCTGGTATGTCTATTTGTTCAACCAATGGCCTGTAAGGATCAAATCTGAAGAATTTTGGGTTAGAGCCTGCTAAAACAGAAACCTGAGCAGGCAAAGTTGCGACAATAGAGGCTTTTGCAATGCTAATTTGTTGTTGTTCAAGTCCTTCGTGCATTGCTATTTGATCTTCTTTAGACATTTTGTCAAATTCATCAACACATAAAACCCCCTTGTTTGCTAAAATCATTGCACCTGCCTCTAACATCCACCCACCCCCGAATTCCTCATCCTTAACAACAGTTGCCGTTAGTCCTGCAGCAGTTGCCCCTCTTCCTCCAACATACTTTCCTCTTGGGATTATTGATGATATCAATTTTAACAATTGGCTTTTACCTGTTGATGGGTCTCCAATCATTAAAATATGGATGTCTCCTCTTATTCTTGTTTTATCAGGAAGGTTATGAGGTACTCCACCAAACAACTGATACATTATTGCCTCCTTTATTTTATCCATTCCATAAATAGAAGGTGCGATAGAATCAACTATTTTTTTATAAACCTCTGGATCCTTTGATAGAGTCTTTATCCTTTCCTCATCTTGAGGAGTTATGATAACCTCCTCCCACTCTATTTCTGTTGGTTCTACATAATTAGCTTCAACATAGATATCCATCTGTGTTCTCAATCTTCCTCTTGTCATTCTCCTTATTTCTTTAATAACACCATTTACCTTAAGTCTGTTTCCTGGATCGGTTTTTCTTTGCATTTCAGGAGTTGTCAAATCCTCTTTGAGGTAAACTGAAACCTCTCCTGGCCTCTCGCCAGTTACAATTTCAAACGGCTCTTCAATGAATACCCATCTGGCATCAAATAATTCTCTGTCAACTAAAACAAACCCTCCTTTTCTCCCACAAGAATCACATATTATGGGTGGCTTCAAAGTTCTCTCAGTTTGTTCAACAGGAATCTTGTTTCCACACTCAGAACACTCAAAGGTTGCAACAGAAACTTGCGGTTTAACTTCTGAGGCTCTTCTCACAACACCATCCAAAGAAACAAACTTTCCAATGTGCTCTGACCTCAGATTTCTTATTCTTATGTTAAATTTTTCTGGTAAATTGAAGAATCTTGGCTCTATTTTTACTGGATTTTCTTCAACTAGATCCATGCTTGATACAGCTTCCTTTGCAATTGATAGAATATTTTCTGGATCATTCAATAATTTATCAGCAAGCTCTGGTTTTTGTCTGTCCAAAAGGGCGAAATCAATTTTTATTGATTTTTTACCAGATGCTGCTGCAGCTAGCAATTGCTTCTGATAATTAAGATTAAAAAATTCTTCAAACTCATCTACTTCCATAAAAACACTACTTGCTTAATTTCTTTAACTTTTTATCAAGTCTTGAAACTGCTCTCTTTACATCTTCTATAGTTCTTCCACCAGTACAAATAATTTTACCACTACCAAAAAGAAGAAAAGTAACTCTTGGATCATCCATCCTAAAAACAAGACCCGGGAACTGCTCTGGCTCATATTCAGTATTTTCAAGCGTGAATGCTATATTATTCAAATTCAGCTCTCTGTTGAGCTTGGCTGATGCAACAATGTTTTCTAATTGAACCTTGTAATTCTTTGGTATTTTCATCTTAATTCTATTCAATCTGGACACAATCTTTGATATAACACTCTTTGCACTCTTTGGAGATTTTGCTCCTGTACAAACTATTTTCCCTGAAGAAAATATCAAAGCTGCTGCCTTTGGTTCCTTTATTCTAAAAACAAGACCTGGAAATTGTTCTGGCTCATACTCGACGCCATCAAAATTAGAAACTATTTTTTCAAGTTTTATTGGGACATTCAAAGAGGCTGACGCAACTACATTTTCTATTTTTATTCTGAAACCCATCATATCCCTCCTATTGTTATAAATAATGATAAGAAAATATTTAAATCATATTTAAATAAACTTCCTAAAGAAACAAAGGTTAAATATGAACCTAGTAGCACTCTTTTCTGGTGGTAAAGACAGTACAAAGGCTATTTTAGAGGCTGTCAAAGGGGGGCATGAAATAAAGTATCTTGCAACAGTACATTGTAAAAATCCTGACAGCTTCATGTATCATACTATTAACATTGGTTTAACATTTATGCAGTCTAGATGCATGAATATACAATTAATTTCTAAAGAGTCTTTTGGAAAAAAGGAGGAAGAACTAAAAGATTTAGAAATTTTGCTCAATGATCTTGATGTTGATGGAGTAGTTTGTGGGGCAATTGCTAGTAAATATCAAAAAGAGAGGATAGAAAATGTTTGTAAGAAATTAAAATTGAAATTATTAGCTCCTCTCTGGGGTAAGCCTCCTGAAGAACTTCTAAAAGAAATGGTTAATGAAGGTTTTGAAATAGTAATAAGTGCTGTCGCTGCTGAAGGGTTTGATGAAACTTGGCTTGGAAGAAGAATTGATGAAGATTGTATAAAAGATTTGGTTGAATTGAAGAAGAAGTATGGTATTAGCGTAGTTGGTGAGGGTGGAGAAATGGAAACTTTTGTTTTGGATTGTCCTCTTTTTAAGAAAAAAATTATGATAACAAAAGCTGAAAAGATATGGGAAATTAATAATGGAACTTTTGAAATAAAAGATGCAAAAATGATTGAAAAGATTTAAGCCTCAGTTGATTTTAGAATGTTATGTTGTTAACAAACTTCTAACTAATGGTAAGTTGCCTGTTGCTGTTACTATTGCAGTTGCATATATTGACACGAAAACTACATAGATTATTATCAGAAATCCTATGAATGTTGTTAGTATATCTGTGTTAAAAAGTTCTTTGATTGACCTGAAATAGATTGAAAAGCTCATTGCAGTCGTAACTGCTATTATAATAAATCCTAATATTGCTCCAATTGCAGGATGAATAAAGGCTAATATTGCTGTTGCAAGCAGACCAACTGACATGGGCACTAGAGAATATGTAATGGCTGTTATTCCCTCAAAATATTTTCCCCTACCTCCCAAAATGTTCATTATTATTTTAACTAAGTATCCAAATATTATTTGGCATATTATTCCTAGGAGGAATATGAATACTGCCAAAGCTACTGACACCCATGAAGGAAATGCTCTCAATGATGTTAATAGGAAACTCAGAGAAATAAAGATCCAAGTTGCAATTAAGATCTCTACTGTTTTGTTCAGGTTTTTTTCTCTCTTTGCCCTTTTTATTGCATCCAAAGGCGATTTAAATATTTCGTTGAAGTCTTTCATAATAGAATATATTGAAAACTATTTTATAAACTATATTGGTGCTACCAAGAACAGAAATATTTCCAATATTATCAAAGCAATGACAATACTGACAACATGCATTGGTTTTAGTTTTATCAAACTCTCCTCTTCTTCGCCGTATCTAACCAATCCTCCAGCTGTTGCTGGTGCCTGTAGTTGTCTTTTTTGAGCCATAATATCAATAATAGAGTGAAGTTTATAAAATTAACCTTGTTATATAAGTATTAAAATCTTTTCCTTCTAGAGAAACCTGATTTTCTTCTTTTCCATTTTCTTTTATTTGTCCTGAACCTGTTATTTTTGAAGTTTCTGATTTTATTCTTTTGGCTTACTTCATGCCTTCTAAATGGCAAAGACTTGAAATCTGAAATTACAATCTTCTCGACGTCGTAAGAAAAGATATTCATTATCCTTCTAAAAGACCCATGCTCATCTCTGCTTAAAAGGGATATTGCTTTTCCACTCTTTCCTGCTCTCGCTGTTCTTCCTATCCTGTTCGTATAGTCTTCTGGATCTTGTGGTATGTTGTAGTTAAACACGTGAGATACGCTCTTTATGTCTAATCCCCTTGCAGCAACATTGGTTGCAACCAGGATTTTTATTTTTCCATTGTGGAAATCTTTCAAAGTCATTTCTCTTTTCGCTTGCGTCAATCCACCATGTAAAACTAAAGCGTCTATTTTATTATATCTAAGATTCATGCTGATTTCGTTTGCTATTTTCCTCGTATTGCAGAAAATTATTGACAGCCTAGGTTTTTCTTTGTTGATCAAATGAACTAGAAGGGAGAATTTACTTCTCTGGTCTATATCACAATAGTATTGTTTCAGAACACTCTCGCTTACCTTATCTTTAGTCTTGATTTTCTTCGCATTCTTTGTGAATCTATTTCTCATATCCTTTAATCTTGAAGACATCGTTGCACTAAAAAGCAAAGTTTGTCTTTTTTTCGGGATTTGTCTTTCTATTTTTTCTATATCTTCTATGAATCCCATGTCAATCATTTCGTCTGCCTCGTCCAGAACAAAGATTTTGACATTTTTTGTGTCAATGGTTCCTCTTCTCATGTGATCAAGTGTCCTACCAGGTGTCCCAACGACTATGTCTGCTCTCCTTAGGCCTGATATCTGCGGTATTATTGAAACTCCTCCGTAAACAGTCTGTATGTACAGTTTCTTTAAACGAGAATATTTCTTCAAATCACCTGATATCTGTCTGGCCAATTCCCTTGTGGGAGCAAGGATGATAGCTTGGATACCATCTCCTTTTACAACCCTTTCAACAATAGGTATACCGAATGCAGCAGTCTTTCCTGAACCTGTTTCTGACTGCCCAATAACATCATACCCGTTTTTTATTAAGGGTATTGTCTCAAGCTGTATTTCTGTGGGACTTTCAAACCCTATATCAATCAAAGAGTCCTTTATATCAGGCTCTATATTCATATCTTCAAATTTCATATTATCATCTCTTAATTTTTTTAAAGTCACAAAAGTCATAGAATTAGTATATTAAACTAACGCTATTTTTTAACAACTTTGTACTTTACTTTAATTATATATGTAATGAGGCTATTTAAACGTATCTTTTTTAACACTAGCGAGTGATAAAAGAAGTGGTGTGCTGGGCATAACCCATCTTCTGTGAACAAATCCTGTAAAAACATTCATTTTTGTTTGACAGCATTTGTCTTTGCGACCTACCCGCTCCTCTTTCTTCATCAGAGCTGTTTGGTCTTGCACCTTGCCGGCTTAATTCAATTGGAACATCCTAGCTCCTATGAATCGCCTAAACCTCTCAGCTTAGTCCTTAGGACGGCAAGTCCTTTCGACTAAAGGTGGATGGAATTTCCTCACTGCAGAGCAGCGGAAGCTGTCTACCCAGCTCACCAAAGATAATTAAATCTCAAATGTTTAAAAAACTATCTTTTTTTCTTTCTCTTCTTTTTTGAACCGCAACTACCACATGACATTTAAATAAAATTTTCTTCAAAATTTGGTTCTTTTTCATCAACATTTAAGTATTTCACTTCATCAGGAGAAATGTCATGATCACATCTATAGCATCTTTTACTTTCAAAAGCTACATAATCAAAATAATTTCCTGCGATACTTTCACCACATCTTCCACAAAGAAAAACAATACCACCATCCATAGTATCTGCCGCGTAGATATTAGGTAATGGGCAGCAGTATCTATTATCCTTTTCACATTCTGTACATTTTTTATGAGTATCACAAGAAGACATTTTACTCAAGAATACTTGATGTTTGAAATTTTAAATAATAAATATACATCGGATTTATTATTAGGTTATTTTCATAAAATTTATGAAAAAATTTAAACCTCACAATAATTCTTAAACACAAAAAATAAACCGGCAGAGGCAATTAAAGGGGTCTCAGCAAAAGGCGTTGGGAACAGCAGGCTGAATACATCGCCGAAGCTTTGTACTTACACCTCTGTCCCATTAAACGGGTCGTCTACCCGTACCAGTTACCTATTTTTCCCGGTAGTTTCCAGCTTAGATGCCTTCAGCTGTTAACTATTATGACGTAGCTGCCCGGCGATACCAATGATAACCGGTCAACCAGTGGTCACGAACAGGCGTTCCTTTCGTACTTACCGGTTCTTCGAGTCAGGTAACAACACCCTCAGTAGATAGAGACCGTACTGTCTATGTCGTCTGATGTGGAATTATATTTGGTTCATCAGTTACCCATTCGCGAATATTTCGCTTTGGGGCGGTTAAATCATAACCAATCCACATCATGTCACATGATTTCATAGCTAGCTAAAGCTAGAGCTAATCATGCTATCATGAAGAAGAATTAACCCACTATCAGATCACGACGTACTGAACCCAGCTAACGTCCCCTTTTAACCAGTGAACACCTGTACCCTTGGCCGCTACTGCACGGCCAGGAAAGGGGGAGCCGACAGCGAGGAAGCAACGAGCGGGGTCAATAGGAGCTCTCGCCCGCCACGACTCTGTTATCCCCGGGGTAACTTTTCTGAAGTCACCAATATCCATCAAGGACAACTTGGCGTTTCGTTAGCCCACGCTTTCACGCCTGAATTCCTTTCTTTGCGGAATTCAGTTAAGTTGACTTTTGCGCTTACACTCTATGTCCGATTTCTGACCGGACTGAGTCAACCTTTGGGCACTCTTGATCTCCTGTCAAGAGTGTACCGCCCCAGCCAAGCGGTCCATCAATCGGTGTCCCCACGAGTCGTAGGTTAGTTGTACAATTGAAAAAGGGTAGTGTTACATTGGCGCCTATCTAAGACCCTAAAGCCTTAGCTTAGCAGCTCCTACCTACGCTCTGCAATTCCAATCATATAACAGCGACAGACTACCGCAAAGTTCCACGGGGTCTCTTCTTCCCCCTGAGGGTCTGTGGCCTATTCACCACAAGAGCAGTTTCGCCGGACTCCAGCCCGGGACAGTGAGGGAGTCGTTAAGCCCTTCATGCGGGTCGTCATTTAAACGACAAGGGACTACGCTACCTTAAGCTACTTACTTACATTACTGTAAGAGCAGGACCATATTATCACCTTTTTAAGATGTCTGGCGTATGGTCTCTGAGGATCCTGTTTCCTCAATTTCGTTTAATATTTTTTCTAATTCATATCTCCTTTGTTTTCCTTGCAAATTCATTTCAAAAACTTTTTTTACAAGTTTTTTGAATTTTCCTTTATTATGATGTTCTTTGTTTTCTAGAGCTTCTACAACTTCTTTGAAGGTTTGAAAATCTTTTTGTTTTGTCAGAAGTTTATATTTTTCAAAAAAAGGAATTATTTTCTCTTTCAATTGTCTACGGTTGTCAACGAGATAAACTAAAATATTTTTTTGACCTGGTTTTTCAATTATTCTTCCACATTTCAGTTCTTTTTGAAAGAGTTCTAAAACCTTTATGTTGTTTTTATGTTGAGTTATTTGAAATAACGGATCTAAAATCCATCTAAATCTTGCTGTTTTTTGTTTTTTTGTTGCTATACTAAAGCAACCTTCTGAATCTGCTACACCTAGTAGATAATATTTTAAATAACGCTTCTTGCTCAGAAGTTTTTTCATTTATATCACCTCTTTAAAGAGGGAAACAGTTTCCTGCTGATTGCCCCACATTTTCTTTGAGATTTTTCCTTTCTAAGGACCCAAAGATCTTTCAGGGGTTCCAGCATATAGCCAGATTTAACGACCGCCTATAAGCTAACGGTCAGAGTATGCGGTTTGTAGACTTCAAAAAATAGGTCTACAAATTACCGCCGCCGTTAACGAGGGCTTAGGTGGGTTGAAATCCACTTTAACACACTCGCACTGGGCAGGCCTCACTGACTATACAAAGCATTTCTGCTTAGCAGTCAGCTATGTTTTTGTTAAACAGTCGCCCCCTCCTTGTTACTGCGACCCATGTACTTCTACATGGGCAAGTCTTCTACCAAAGATACGACTCTATTTTGCCGATTTCCCTAGGTTGGGATTATCCGACACACCATTGCCTTCTCAGCAAGGGCACCTGTATCGGTTCTGAGTACAATCACAAACAATCCTTTTCAGTTGTATTTTCAAGGACCCTAGAAATTTGTCAAACTTCGCTATACAGCAAAGCTATTCACAGCTTCGACTGGTTCTCTCCTTGACGGAACTTCCCAGTTTTCACTGCTTAACTTGCGATGACATATCCTAAAGTGTCTACAACTGAACTAGCGTTGCCGCACGTATGCTTGTGGTACCTGAATATTAACAGGTTTACCTTCCCCTACGTCAGTTAAGAGCAGGGTTAGGATTGACTAACTCACGACCAATAAATGTTGTCGTGAAAACCTTGCCCTTAAGGTGGTCTTGATTCTAACAAGACTTTGCTGCTACTCCTTGCAGGATTTTCAATTCTACACGGTCCACATCTTTTTACAAAGATACTTCTACCCATGCAGAACGCCTCCCTACGCTATTGCTTTCGCAATCTGAGGTATCGGTTCTCAACTTACTCCCGTCCATTTTCGGCGCACCAACCCTCGAGAGGTCCGTTATTACACGTTGATTATGCGATGGCAACTTCTAAGCCTACGCTCCTCCTGTTTTTGGATTGATACAACCTTTGTGAATTAGTTGAGATTGGGGACCTTAACCTCAGGCTAGGTTGTTCCCTTTTCGGATACTAAGCTTACCCCAGTACCCTCACTCCCATCTTCTACGACGTTGAAAGATTATTAGTTTGACAAGAAAGCTGGGAATTTCTTCCCTTGACTTCCTGATCAGTGCTTTACCCTTTCAACCATCTCAGACAGAGCTGTACTAAGATACATTTCGGAAGGAACCAGCTATCAGGCCTCTCGTTTGGCTTTTCACCTCTAACCCCTGTTCATCCGAGTGATTTGCAGCTCAACAACGGTTCGGACCTCCGCGCAGCTTTCGCTACACTTCATCCTGACAAGGGTTAGATCAAGGCCTTTCTGGTCTTGCCCCTGTGACTTCAGGCCCTTTCAGACCTTGTGCCACGCTTGCGCTACGCACCTTTTGCTTTCGCCACGGATACTTTGCTTAACAAATTATCCTCGCCACAAAGACAAACTCCCTGCCCCATTCTTCAAAACGGACTCCATGATCCTGTAAACTCTTGCTCGTATACACTGATTGCTCAGCTTTCCTTCACAAGAGCACCTTTCAGACCATGGATGACTATGACCAACAGGGTTCAAGTTCTTTTCATCTCCGGCTAAGAATGCTTTTCAGCTTTCAGTCACCTTACTTCTTCACTATCAGACTCTCGAGATATTTAGAGTTAGCTGTTGATGCCAGCCATATTCCCACTCCATATCCAAGGAATGGTAATCTTTTCCTGAATTAACTTTCTGGTCTTCCTTTACTGGCCTATCACCATCTTTGGAATGCTGTTCCAAGCAACTTCAAGTCAACCAGCTAAGCTATACCAGGCTCCACATCTTAACTGTATTTCTACAGCAATTCGGTTTGCTCTCTTCCGTTTTCGATCGCCTTTAATCACGGAATCGCATTTGCTTTCTCTTCCTCCGCTTACTGAGATGCTTCAGTTCGGCGGGTTCCTGATTCTTTCGAACCACTAGCCGAGGCTAGTATGAATCACATTCAATGATCTCAGGTTCAAAGGCTGCCTGTGCCTACCCTGAGCTTATCCCAACTTGCTAGGATCTTCTTCAGTCTCAAGAGCTGAGCTATCCACCTGTTGGCTACTGCTTTGACCCTATCTTCTGCCTCTGCCGGTTTCATTGATCTTAATGACCTAAAGACTCATTAAACATTTTTATCATCTTTAATCAATAGGTGTTCAAATTTATCATTGTCTTCAACCCTTACACCACAAAAATCTTGTGATGCGCATTTGATTGCTGTCATATACCCCTGGGGTTTTCATTGTTTTCACTCAATCAAGGTTTTAATTCATCCAGCATATGATAATACGTCCTCATAAATATTGACAACCAATGTTGTCAGAAAAAGCATCATCTAGTCGCCTAATCAGCAAAATTTCCAATGTTATTTGAAGGCGGCCATACTATCACGTAAAAATTTATATTTCGGGAAAGTATTTAAAGATGATGCTTCAAGAATGAATTTAAATCTTTTTCTTTTCTATTGTTTAACAAGTGAAAAATATGGTAGTAATTATAAAAAGGACAGGTGAAACAATAATTGGTGAATTTCCCGAGCCTCTTGAAGATGCAAAAGGGCTTATTGAAGAATTAAGAAGAAAAATGGCTGAAAACCAAAAAGGTGGACCTATATATGATGGGCTCCATGGAATTCTTGAAGACGCGAGAGAGAATGAAGATGTATTTGCTGCAGAAGTTCCTGCATATCTTACTAGTGAAGGGCAAACAGCCAAACAGATAGCTGAAAGGTTTAATAAAGATTATGGGAGTTCTGTAAGTGAGGATAAAGCAAAACTTATTTTAGACTCATTAGTAATTGGAAAGACTATTAATGAAGAATTAAAAAATGGTAAAATATATTATTCTTTAACCTTCTAATAAGAATATTTTGTATATCAATTCGGTTTTTACCTAACAAAAAACTTATATTTAAATTAAAATTCTGCGAATTCTATAACATGGAAAGAAAAGCTGGTTTAATAATTTTGGTTGCAATTTCAACGATTTTAGTTGCAGGTTGTACACAGCAACCTATAGGTGGAGAAAGAGATGAACACGGATGCTTGGGACCAGCAGGATACGCTTGGAATGAAGACGTTGGGGCCTGTGTAAGAGAATGGGAATTAAATGATGAACAGAAACAGGCAGCAGAAATAGCAGTAGGCTATGTGGGTTACAAGTATGCCACAACAATAATAGAAGTTACGACTGCACAATGCCAGGGCTGTTTCGTAGTCAGGCTGGAACAGGGCGAAAACAGAGACGCGATAATAGTTGACATAGAAAACTGGGCTGCTACAGCAAAAACTGTAACACGACACGCCTGTACAGAAGAAGAAAAACAAGCTGAAATCTGTACCTTGGAATATATGCCTGTGTGCGGTTTCAAACCTGATGGGACTTCAAAGACTTACGGTAATGGCTGTCAAGCATGTGCAGACGATGTTGATTATTGGGAACTCGGCGAGTGCGAAGAAGTCTCTGGGGAAATAAACAATTTTGAACAGTGTATAAATGCAGGCAACCCAGCAATGGAAAGCTATCCAAGACAATGCATGGCTAATGGCAGGACATTCACAGAAGAACATTGTTCAAGTGAGGGATATGTTTTAACTCTTATTGATGCTAAACAAATTGCCATAGATAGTGAATGCGGCGACAGGCTGAGGGAGAGCTATGTTTGTAATGAAGATACGGGAACCTATTGGATCGATTTGGACATTGAAAAAGAGGGATGCAATCCCGCATGCGTTGTTGATATTGTGAACAGAACAGCAGAAATAAACTGGAGATGTACTGGTGCACTGCCGCCTTAACTATGCCTCAAATCTCAAAACTTCTTCCATAAAATCTTCAATATTTATAACCGGTCCTATCTTGCAGTTCTTTTCATCAAACTTTTCAACATTATTTGGCTTAATTCCCTTTGTAAAAATTAAAAATGGCATAAAACCAGGCACATGCCCTCCTGTCTTTGTTGATGTTGGATGATCTGAAGCAACGACAAGCAAGGTCTTATCAAAATCAACATACTCCAAAATTCTTCTAAAAACTTCTCTATCAATCTTTTCGATAAACATTCTCTTTATGTCATTCCTCTTGTCATGTGCAGCAACATCGCAACCAAGAATGTGAAGAATGACAAAATCATATTTTTTCAAAAGTTCTAATGCTTTCAAAGTTTTATCTCTGAGGTTTGTTTTCAAATCACCTGTTGCACCAGAGACATCAGCAACATCTATTTCTAAGGCTCTTGCCATCCCCCTTATGACCGGAGAGGCAGCAACACATGCTGCACTCAAACCAAAAGTGAAATTAAAACTTTTTATGTATCTATAAGAGCTTGCTCCTCTCAGGAGAAGGTAATTTGCAGGAAATTCTCTGTATCTGTTTGCAGGATGGTTTTTTAAAATTTTGTAAGTCTCTTCTTGAAATTTGTTTAGAGCCGAAGCAGTCTTAACAGCCTCGCTATCACTCATCAATGGTCTTATATCAAGAACTTCTCCATTTTCAACATAACCAGGATCAGAATCGCTTACATGAGGAGAAATATTCACACTATTCATCATTATAACACCTCTATGTCCTAATGACTTGTAAAAATCTATTCTAACTCCGTCCAAGAAAAATTCTTTAATTGCCTTAGACATTTCACGCAACCCGCTGTTATCCCTCCCAGCTCTCTTGTCAACAACAACTAACTTGGTTTTAAAATCTCCTGTCTTAAACTCATCTTCCCTAACTTCTTTTACAGTTGCAAAGTTTGCCCTCATGTAAACACTTCCAGGAACTGGTTTTAAACCGATACCTAAAGCCTCTAAATATCCTCTTCCAGGATATTCTTCTTTTGGATATCCTAACAAAACAAAATTAGATATGCCAGAATCAGGGTGGTCTCCTTCTCTGTTTTCTAGAAGACCTGAGAAACCATTTTTTGTTAACAGATCTAGATTGGGTTTAAAGGCAAGTTTTAAAGCAGTATTTTCAATATCATCCGCTATTCCGTCAAGTATTACAAAAAGTATTTTTTTAGACATAATTAATCATTTGTTTTGGTCTATTAAGTTATTTTGCATTATGGTGTTCTACATCTATTTTGAATACAAGCGCATCTGGAAGGATTTTGTGTCTCAATTTTCACATCCCACCATCCTTCACATTTATTGTAATAGTTTGTCATTTGGCTCGTATTCACACATTCTAAAACACCAGTACTTTCACAACTAACAACAAAACATTCAGAATTTCTGATACAATAACCACCGCCTTGAGTAATCTGGGGAATAATTTGCATTTTTGTTTGACCTAAACTTATGTTTGCCTTTGGAATTGTATACATAATAAAAACAAAAAAAATCAGAGTTACGATTGTTAAAACTGGAACAATCAAAAGTTGAGAATAGCTTATTTTTCTTTCAACCTCTTTCTTTTTAATTCTCCTCTTAACTTTCTTTTTCCTTATTTTTTTTCTAGCTATATCATCACCTTTCTAACATTAAAGTTTTCTTTTTAGAGATTTCGCCAAAGATTTTATCTAAAAGCATTTTTTCTTCAAACTGTTTACCTACAACCAAAGGTTTTAATTCTTTAGCTAATTTTATTGCTTCGTTCAACCTATTATAACTATCGGAATAAATCGTAAATAATACATCTCCTTTCTTAATAGAATTTCCCATTTTAGCATTCAAATAAACACCAGCCCCCTGATCTTTAGGTGCACCTGCCTTTCTAGCTACACTCACGATATCATGATTCTTTATCCATAAAACTCTTCCATCGTCTTCTGCCTTTACATCAAAAGTCCTTTCACCAACTACAATGTCATCAGCTTTTATTTCTGCGTTTCCACCCTGAGCCTCAATTATTTCTCTTAATTTATTTTCTGCTTTTCCTGTCTTTAGAATTTCTAAAGCAGCCCCATGATTTCTCATACCAGCCTCATTAAATAAAATATCGCAAAGGTGTGTAGCTTTTATAATCAAATCTCTTGGCCCATTTCCTTGCAAAGTTTGTAAAGCTTCTTTAGCTTCTAAAGCAGGACCAATAGAGTGTCCTAAAGGTTGTTCACCAAATGTTATTCCACAAGCAACATGCATTCCTAACCTTTTTCCTAATTCAATAAAATCTTCTGCCAATTCTCTTGCTTCTGCTCTTGTTTTTACTTTTGTTCCCCTGCCCATGGGTATATCTATAACAACATATTTTGCTCCAACTGATTTTTTCTTTGACATTATAGAAGGTAACAACATTGGATCTATTCCTAAAGGATATTCTACTTGAATAAAAACATCATCTGCGGGTGCTAAATCCAAAGCACCTCCCCAAACTAAACAAGCATTGGTTTTATTTACCACCTCTTCTATTTCTTCCAATGACAAATCAACAGGTGCTAAAACCCCCATTCTCTCAGCAGTTCCACTGGGTGATGTTATTGCCTTAGAAGAAGTTTTTGGAATTGTCAAACCTGCAACAGCAATTATTGGAACTAGAATTAAAGATGTCTTATCTCCTGGAATTCCTCCTATTGAATGTTTATCACAAACCGTTTTTCCAGGAAGTCTTAATCTCTTACCAGTCTCAACCATGGCCTTGGATAAACTTGCAGCTTCATCTATTGATAAACCCCTTGTATAAAGGGCTGTTACAAAGGCTGTTAACTCTATTGTTGATATTTTCTTATCAACAACATCTTTAACTATTTTCTTTAATTTATTATATCCCAATTTTGCCCCAGCAATTTTTTCTCTAATAAAAATAATAGATTCTAATTCTTCTTCAGGAAAAACTTCTATATGTTCCCCACCTTTTAAATCAAAGAAGTTGGTGACATCATCATTAGTTATTATTTCTCCTTTTATTGTGAATTTAGTTGTTTCATTAACTATTGCTGTTAGTTCTTTTTCTAAATATCTTAATCTCACTCTGTCTAAAGAACGAACACCCAAGTATTCTGCATCCTCCCTATTCAATATAACTATATATTTTCCTCCAACCTCCAGATTTATTGGTCTTGCCAGCAGCTTCATTCTTTCACCCAAATGTAAATCCAGAAGTTAGTGGACAAATTTGTTTACCAGAAATTTTATTACAAGCTGTTCTTAAGTTGGAGCAATCTAAACCAGACTCATGATACTTGTTTTGCAATTCACATAAATTTTGTATATACCATTCTACTTGCTCTAA
>Ga0209636_10000408_pt1 | contig 41226 bp, 45 predicted proteins | sample DeeMarSWOR152_54_FD_187464 | JGI IMG/M metagenome (GOLD analysis project Ga0209636, IMG submission 187464) | Marine sediment microbial communities from White Oak River estuary, North Carolina - WOR-1-52-54 (SPAdes) (version 2) | ecosystem: Environmental > Aquatic > Marine > Intertidal zone >... | reverse complement strand
TGAGGCTTCCTTCTAGGTCGTAGTCGCAAGCAGCGATAAAGTTCTCTGCGTTGCTCGCCAGCTTTGAAATGACTTCAATCCATGTACGAGTTTGCTTTGCTCTCCTTTCCGCTGAGTATCGCGGCGCCCATTTAAAGTTGAAAACCGGATAGTAGTTTCTTCTTCCCCTTTCATGCACAACAGTGTATAAGTGTCCGAGAGCTGGAACTACAACTAACTTTTGGTCTCGGTGAGCAAGGAAGTAAGGTACTCCGTCTTCTTCAATTTTTTCAGGTTTTCCCTGAGAATCAAGTGCTTTTGCTATTCTTTGGGCAGCATTCGGTTTTTCGGTGACGATTAAAGTGTATTTTTCCATTCTAGGCTTCCCTTTTTTCACTCTCTCAAAATGCACAGAAATCCAATAATAAATCTTTTGTGTTACCCCTTTTTTTTAAGTAACTTTTAGGCACACTTAATCTATGAATAAGAAGCAATCCAGTCGTTAGAAGGTGAAACTATAAATATTATGCGGCAATTGTATTTTGCATCTAAACGGATGTGAAATTATGCCCCAACTGGTAATCTGCGAACAGTGTGGAGCAACCCTTTACAATGGCATTGATCTAAAGCCTCCTGACGAAATCATTCAGGAGCATGATGGCAAATGCCCGAAGTGTGGCAAAAAGCTGTCGTTTACACCGAAAAACATTGAAGTTAAACCGGCCGAATAGCTCGTTCACTCTTAAAAAATTAGTGTTTGAAAGAAGTTTCTAATAGGTTATGTTGAGCTTTCTGAATCAGGCTCTGAATTTGAAAAGACAACTCATGAAATGTAGGTAATTCGTTCCTCTTCCATTTGACGTATTTTATGTGCGTACGTTTCTCTTCGCTCCTCGATTTCCCGCATTTTCTCTATTATTTCATTGGTCTTATTGATCTCTCCTTCCAGTCCAGTTAAATCCAGTTTGATGTCCACTATTTTTTGTAAAACACTGAGAACGCTTTTCGCCGATTTTGGGTCTCGCAGATAGCCTCGGGTCTCCCCCAACAGACAAAGAGCATCTATGCTTCTGAATCTAGCTAAGCCTAGAAGCAGACCAGCTGTTCCAACGATAGGGTTTCCTACAGGGCTTGCTACTGCCTTCGCCTGCAATGCTTTATTTAAAAGTTCAGGGTTGGTGGATACTGCTATCACTTTTGGAGCGGCTTCGGTCTCTTGGCGGTATCCTCCAACTGTGGCAATCATCTTTACACCGCATTCTTCAGCGAAGTCAAGTATGCAGCTAGCCACATCGTATTGTCCCTCAATTGTCTGTGCTTGCTGGTCTCCACTTAAGAGTAAGAGGTCATTTTTTTCGTTCTTGTTTTCCCAGAAGTAAAATTCTCCGCGTAGAAGCCTTACACTTCCTTTTTTGTTGACAAGAACATAGTAGGGAAAGTGAGGAGAAAATAAATCTGCAAGTTTTTTTGCTTTCAACTGCTTTATGAGATATCGTGTAGCTATTCTTCCAACCATTCCCAACCCAGGGAAGCCTTCTATTAAAACGGGATTCTTCAATTTAACCTCCATTTTTTTCTTAATGATTGTTTTTTCCATTTTAACCTGAACTCCTTGTCGCTACCCTGTATTTTGCGTATTTATCGTCGGGAGAAAATTTGGCTGGGTGAGGTATGTGCACCTTTCCTCCACAGTGTGGACATTTTTCTTGGTTTAATGTGTATTTTTTGCATTGTACACATTTCCTAAGCAACCAAACCATTATTTTTCCCTTTTAAATGCGCCTTGTCCTCCGACGTTTGTTATGTGGTTTACGACGGCTTTACTAGCCTTCTCTAAGAGTTTTTCTGCTTCCCTATAATCTTCAGCTGATACTTCAATGCGGTATTTCGGTGGTGATATGACGTAGACGTCAACTATGGTTCCTCTGGGCTTTTCGATTTTCTGAGCGCTTAACAAACTTTCTTGGATGAGTACTACCCCCTTAGGCTTTGTGCACTGAAGTTCTAACGTTCCTTTTATCTTTACCATGGATATTTTGATCTTTTCTTTTGCAACTTCAGCGATTGTAGTTGCAATTCCTTTTGGTACGCCTATCTCTAATAGAACATCCACTCCCTCTCTCGCGGTCTTTTCCAGACCTTCGTATAGGCCTCCAAAAGCTTCTTCAATTATAGAGCCGGCTTTTTCATAAATTTCTTTAACGGGTATTTTTGATTTCTTAGAAACGCTCCGTAGCAGACTTTCCGCCTTTCTTTCTCTTTTCCAAACGAGAATTTTTTCTCTTTTGTCGTGTTTTGTAACTCTTCTGAGTGAGAGGTCCACCTGCCCTTTTTCTTCGTTGACTCTTAGAACCTTTAAAACAACTTTTTGTCCTTCGCGTATAAAGCTGCGAATGTTTCTGACCCATCCCGAGGCAATCTCGGAAATGTGTAGCAGTCCCTCTTTATTATACTCGTCTAACACGACGTACGCGCCGTAACTTGTTATGCTTTTGATGGTAGCAATTACGAAATCGCCTACTTCTGGAAACTCTGGCTTTCTAATTACCATTTTTCTTCTACCTCTAGTTTTTTAATCCAGTTCGGCGACGATCTCTCCTTTTATTGAAGCTTTTCCTCCCGAAGGCTCGGCAAGCGTCGCTTCGCAAACGTTGCAATGAACAACGCTTGTGGCGTGACTGAAAATTATCTGTTCGTTTCCACAATCTGGGCACTTCACTCGGAGGAACTTGCTTTTCGGTCTTGGAATGAGTTTTTCCCATTCGCTCATTTTCTTTTTTCCCTCCTACTCAATCGTTAGCTTTTTGAGGCGCATCCCTTTTTTCTGTTGCGTGTAGCCGCAGATTTTGCATTTAAATTTTAACGTTTGTTTTTTTGTTGTTTTGGAGAATTTTTTTTGAAGCGCATATTTTTGTCCGCCGTATCCGCTTTTTTCTCGTTTGTGGTGGCGTTCACCTTTGGCTAGCGCTCTTCTTTTTCCAGCTTTGTATAAGGAAACTGTATGAGCTTGATGTGCCTTGCACTTTGGACAGTACGTGGCGATTTCTTTAGGCATCCTCATATTGTTCACTGTCGTTTCGGTATAGAACATGTAGCTCAATTATATACTTTACCCAGTTTAAATAGAAAAACAGTGAAGAACGCGAATAATGATGGTTGTGTATGTTTATACGATGTAGGCAAGAGTTTTTTTCTGAGGCGTCTTTGGATTACCTTGATTAAACGATTCCCAACTCAGCTTTAGCATGTCTATGAAAGTTTCTTCAACAAACTCCTCAACTGATGAGTAGTCTAAATCAAATTCTTTTATGAGTCTCCAGATTTGTTGGTAACCTTCTTTGGATATTGGAATTTCTATTGTGTTTCCGAAACATCTAATGTCTTCAGCAATCAAAGTTTGTAAGAGTTCATCGTTCGGTTTAAGTTCATGAGCTTCTTTGATAAATTCGAAAATTTGAGCGAGCTCACCTTCAAGCTGAATCCTGATATAGAGCGTACTCAAACACCCCACCTACATAACTTATCATTCATGAGTGTAGAATAAAAACCCCTATGAAAAAATCTTATAGAAGTCAGTTCGCAAGCGTATGCATAGCTGAAAGAGAGGGATATTGCATGTAGTTATGTTCGTTTGCTAGTTTGGCTATTATTTTGTCTTCTCTTTCATTTGGTGTGTCGTCTTTGCCGCCTTGTTTGCTCCAGCTAACGCCGTAAATCCCACAATCTCTCCTTTCACCATATCCATCGGAATCGCAAATACAATTGTATTACTTTGGTCATAACTGATATCCTCTAAGCTTGACAATGTACGCAAATACATCGCCCGTCGGCTCATCTTTTTCACTGCCTTCTCCAAGTTTTCAGCCGCCGTCAACTCTCCTTCACTCTTAATAATCACCGCTCGTTTCTCTCGTTCAGCTTCAGCCTGTCGTGCAATCACGCGTTTCATATCTTCAGGCAACTCTACAGTCTGTAAATTCACTGAAATAATATCCACGCCCCAATCACTTGTTTCTCTCTCCACGATCTTTTCAATCTTATTTGCAATCTCATCTCGCCGTGCCAATAATTCATCTAACTCTACATCCCCTACTACATCTCGCATTGTCGTTTGTGCATACTTCATCACGCTGTTCCACACATTCTGAATGTTAACAATGCTATCCTTCGTATTCACCACCTTCATGAACACCACTGCGTCAACACTCACGCTGATGTTATCTTTAGTCATAACCTCCTGTCGCGAAACATCCAAAGTGATAATTCGCTTGTCCTGCTTTAGAAAACTCTCCGCAAATGGCCACTTAAAGAAGAAACCAGAACCCACAAGCCTCTGGAACTTTCCGAAACGCAATACAATCGCCTCTTCCCACTCCTTATTAATTGCCACAGTAAACGGCAAGAACACAACGGAAACGAATGCGACAATACCGAACAAAGCAGCCAAACCAGGATACGGAATCGCAAGAATAGCCAACGCCAGAAACACCAGAAACAACACTAAGAAAACCGCAAATGGAGCGGGAGAACCCGAATATTCCACACCCTTCCCCGCAGCATCAGCCTCCACAGTTTTACTCATTCCCAAAACTCACCTCCTTCATATTACCTCTGTCTTTGCAATATCTATTTCTCTCTTTTGATGTTAATGACCTCTCTGTCACTCAACGATAGTCGGTTAATCTGGCTAAAATAGAGTATGAGTCTACGCCTTTGTTTCCACTTCCACAGCTACCTCTTGCTTAATAAGAGCCTTAGCGTTTTCAACAGGCAAAGTTGCTACATCCTCTGCTTTGAAAGGTCCATATGTTTTCATGTCAGCCCCAACTATCTCTGGAACTTCTTTGAGAAACCGCACCACCATTCCCTTTGCCTTCTTTTTACTCTTCATACCTGGCAAGCGTCCTCTAGAAATTTCTTTGAACAACGCCTGATAAGACTCTGCGAGTGGCGGAATTTCCGCGTACAACCGCTCCTCCTCTTCAGTTAAGTGGTCTTTAGGCACAGGTTTTCCCGTTTTAGCATTATCTAAAGATTTTTTGTATCGAAGCTGAAGGAGTTTTTTAATGAGAGTCTTCACATTTTTGAACTCACGTTCCATGAGCTTGGCTCTCGTTGTTTTCTTGTCCAACATTCGACTTTCTTCTCGCATCTTCCTCACGTAATCAGCCAGTCTAACATAGAAATCCTTAGGAAGCATCTGAATTTCCTTGTTTTCCATTTCCTTTCTCCAAGCTTCGTAAAGCTCATTGTACACCCTATTTATCCTCCTTCACTTTCGCCATTCCTTTACATAGCAGTAGGAGCGCTGCCGCAGTTGGCAATTCAACTTGCTGATTTTTGTATGGGCCATAAGTTTGATCTTCTAACCTAAATTTAGGAGCATCCTGTACAATAATCTTTAATGTGCCTTCTTTAAAGGCTATGGCGCTCTTGAAGGGGTCAAAACTCTCGAAGCCAGTGACAGGAACCTCCATTTTTTTTAACCCAGTTTTTCCATGCAACGTGTTATTGAGCCTTATTAAACGGTGAGTGTCTGTAGTTACCACAGTGTCGATCTTTGCTGACTGCATCTCTGCACCGTGTTGAGCTATTTTTCTCCAGCTTGCGTGGTCCACGCCCTTTATGAGTCCCCACGGCACCTTTTCTTTCCAACTCTCTACAACGGTCTCTTTACGTTGGATAAGCGTTTCAATAACTTTTTTCTTTAATCCTATCTCTTCTAGGTCGCTTGTAGTGGCTGTTGAAAGAAATTCATAGGTTCCACGGGCGATTCTTCCGCTCCATCCCGGATCTTCTAGGCTAGGTCCAGTCAGTATGTGTGCTTTCCTCTCTCCTAGTTTCTCCTCTATCAATCCGTGAAGTCTAGTTTCAAGTCCTATTCCAATGATGTAGTCAACTATTTCTTTGCGTGCCATTGAATCAAGCGGTTGAACTTCCTCGCTTTCCACGTGAATATGGTATCCTCGGTGTCCCGAAAAATACAGGTTTGTTTCTTTAGAGGAAAAGCCGAAGTCTTGTTTCAGCATGTCTATAAGTTTTATTGTTTCGTTTTTGGCGGATTCCAAACAAACTTCGCATGGCCATGTTTTCTCGTCAAATCTGTGTTCTCCACATGCAGGACACTTTTCGGGTAGCACACCTTTCCCAGCGATGCCGCAGTTGCTGCAGACCCATGTGTCGTGGATTTTTGCGCATGAAGTTGGGATGTGGTCTGCGTCTATGTCGAAAATTAAGTCAGCGCCCAGCCAGCTTTTCTCCTCCATTTTCACTTCTGGTCTTTCGTAGTAGGCGCTTGAGTAATAGGCGTCTGAGGGAACCAGTGTTTTCAAAGATTTTGTGAGGCCGTCTACATCCTTGAAGCTCTGGTGCCTAACCATAACTTTTCCTTTAAACATGAGAAACCCGAATTCACGTTTTTTAATGAGAGTGGGCGGTTGGATGCTAGATGAATGCTCCTGATAATATTCTGAGAATTTATTTTTAACAAACTTTTGCGTTTCTATCTTTTTCACGCTCACTCTACTGGAGCCTTCACCTTAATAGTTCTCAACTTCCTTCGATAATAAGCAAGTGGATGGCGTATTCTTTCGCATATTTCGTCCATGCCCGTGCAAACTCCATGAGTACGCAATGTGTCGCATCTAGGTGGAATATACTTTGTTCGTGAGCCTCGCCCACCAGCTATGTGCTCCACCTGATAACGTGTTAGTCTTTCTTTAAAGTCAGAGAGTGAACGGTAAAGATTGACTACTTCCTCTGCGGTCATGCCTATGTTTGTTAGAAAAGATGTTAACGTGAAACGCCCTATATGAGAGAGATGATGTCCAGAAGCTACTTCATCATACATGTGTTTGACGCAAGGTGGAAAAGCGGAAATAACAACCTCTTTAGGGAATCCTTCCAATTCGATCTTCCCTTTCTGCTTCGTAAATGCTTGTCTCAAACGTTCCACACGGTCAGCAACGTTTTGTGGCAACACAACTTTTTCTTTCACGTCCAACTTTTTCTCGATGTGTACCCGCACTTCCTCTTGCAAAAGGCGAGCTACATTACCTTTTGTTAGATAAACTTCTCCGTTAAGCACAACTCGGTTAACAAGTTTCCATCCTTTAGCCTGAATTCTTGCTGCGTTTCTTAAATAATTTGTAAAAAACAACGCAAATTCGTAGGGTGGTTTATCGTCGACTGTTCTAATTTTCCAGTTGAAGACTCTTGTGACTTCTAGAATTTTGTCTTTACTCTCTTCTTCGAGTAATTCATATATCCGTTTCGCTTCAGCTAAGGCGTATCTTTTCTTCATGAGTTTGTCGGCTGTGGAGGCTACCATCATTACTGCAACTGGGAATGAGGAGATTTCGATTTCTTCTTTGCGTAACTCTGTGCTCACTAGGGCGTAGAGAAGTGCTTCCTCGATTCTATGCTCTGCTCGGTTTAGTATAGGGTCACTCATATCCTCGATTTTAAGGTCTAATTCTTTCACATATTCAGCTGCTTCGTTGATGAAGGGATACTTAGCCAAATCGCTTCTAGTGAATACCTACCTCCCCTCCGGGCTTTCGTGTTACTCCACCTCTATGCGAGGGGCTAAGTAAAACGTTAACTTTCCCTCTTCTGGCTGTTGTTGGAAATCCAAGCGAATTGGCATGTCAGTGGAGAACTCGATTGTGGCTACTTCGGAAGTTGCGGCTGCAGCCTTAACGATGTCAGAGAGATAACTTAGACTAAAGGTAGCTTTAGACGCCTCCTTAGCTTCCAAGTCTAGAAGAGCATCACTTCCCTTCTTCATCTCAATTGTGGCTCCCATGATGTCTCCAGCCGCGCGCATCACCATTTTTTCTTTATCTATCTCAAGGCGGACATGGTCGCTCACCAAGTTGGCGTCTTCAATGGCTTGAGAAAGTCCATCTGTCGTGATCTTTAGCTTTACGTTAAATGCGACTTTCGGGGTTGGAACCTCCTCTTCCACGGCTTCTAGGGTTGGCATATTAAAAGAACGTACGTAGTTTCCCGTAATTGTTAATTGTAGTCGCCCGGTTTTTTCATCTAATGAGAGCTCCACAGACTCGTCCTTTCCAGTTCGTTTCAATAATTTGAGCATTTCACTGATGTTTATGCACATTTTCATGGGTTCGCTACAAGCGTATTTGTCGAACACGGTTTTTGGCCATTCGAAATCAACCATGGCTACGCGTGAGGGGTCCATGGCGCGGAGTTTTATTCCGTCAGGGTTAATGTCGAAGGTAGCCTCGTCTATGAGGGTTGATATGGCGCTGATCATGTCTTTCAGAAGTTTTGCGTCTGCCATTTTGGCTTTGAACAACTGTAAACCTCCTTTAACGCTATTGTTAATTGTTGTCTGGGTTTTAAAGTTTGGTGTTTTACATTTTGCTAGAACCATTAATGTATGCTAAGTTTCAGCTTTCCGTAACAACCTTTAATCCACGAGACTTTAGCGGTTCAATGATGCTTGGTCTACTGAGAACCGTGAGCAAACTGTAACCGATCACAGCTATAGCTATTAGGCTACTTATAGTGATGCTAGCCATCATTGCAGCCCATTCTGGCAAGTTTAATCCAACGATGTCTGGCGGTGGAAAGAACCACCACAAGTATCCTCCACCCACTATGACGCCTATCGGCAGAGCACCAACTATACACGCCAGCAAACGTCTCTTTCTGAGCAACAGGATAAGACTTGCAGCAATCAAGTTCGCAATAGGGCCAAATACCACATCTGTTGGTCCAAGGAAATAGTAGGCATTAGTTAAGAAGCCACCTATAGTCACTCCAGCAACCACTGGCCACCCCAGTAACGCTGCTAAAGCGATTAAGCAATCTGCTATACGAAGCTGAACTGGGCCAGACACGGTCGGGTTGCCAATCGTCATCATTTGAACAACATTAATAACTACATAGAAAGCCGTGAAAATCGCTGTTAGACTTACATCTCTGCTATCCATTCTTTTTTCACCTCCCTAAACCCGGGGTTTTTATGGCGGAACGGGTGGGAGGAGCCCACTCACCCGCCAGAAACAATTACCGTTCTATCTAAATATTTAAGCGTTCTGACGTCTAAAGGCATTTAAATGCTTATAACAAACTTTTGCTAATTGTTAGGACTTGTTGGTGGAAAAGTATGAGGTTGATTCGGAACGCAATCGGCATATCAAAGCTTATTCTAATCTTGCTATTGTTAATCTCCGCCATAGTTGGAGCAGTCTTGACTTACATGTGGACTGAAGGCTATTACCAATCTATTGGCTTCCAGATTCTCGAAACCGCCACCGTAACCATAACCAACGTAGCCTTTAATTCTCAAGACCCAACCTTTTTCAACGTCTCCCTCCTCAACCCCTCTATCTCGCCCTCAAGCGTCACCGTCACACGGATTATGGTGTCCACGGAAGACGAAACTCTTCACAACGTAACGGCAGTGACTCCTCCGCTTCCCGTTAAACTGTCAATAAGCAAATCCAAAACCTTCAAGTGCGTTTGGAACTGGACAGGCTACACTGGCAATGACATAAAAGTTCACGTATTCGTTGCCGATGGGACTGGTACAAACTTGGAAACGACGGTGCCTTAGAACTTACTATCCCTGATGTGGTCTTTGACTCCACAATAATCTTCATGCACTTTAACGTGACCTAAATCTTTCTCCATCAGCAACATTATTTTCGTTAACTATCGCCTAGCTAATCAGTGTTCCCTCGTTTGGGTCCTTTATAATTTTCTCAAATTCTTCCATCAACCGTTTCGTGACTGGCCCCCGTTTGCCGTTGCCTATAATTCGTTTGTTTATTTCTCTCACTGGCACGACTTCAGCTGCGGTTCCTGTTAAGAAAACTTCGTCTGCGTTAAACAACTCGTTAGGTGTGATGTTCCTCTCCACTACGGTATAGCCTAAATCCGTTGCCAGTTTCATAACTCTGTTTCTTGTTATTCCAGCCAAGGCTCCCGTAGAAACAGGAGGAGTGACAACTTTTCCTTCCTTAACCATGAATATGTTATCACTGCTTCCTTCGCAAACGAAACCTCTCTTATCTAAATATATCGCCTCGTCTACGCCAGCAGTGTTTGCTTCAATTTTAGCTAAGATGCTGTTCATATAATTCAATGACTTTACCTCATGAGTAGTTGCGTCCACTGAGTCTCTTTTCACCCAGCAGATTGCGGCTGTCATGCCCTTTTCTTTAGTTTCAGCCCCGTAGATTTGTATCATCGGCTCAGTGATGATAATGACTGTTGGTTTAGGACATTTTCTCGGGTCAAGTCCTAAGTCTCCTTTACCCCGTGTAACAATCAAGCGGATGTAAGCGTTTTTAAGATTGTTTTTCTTGAGTGTTTCCAGCACAGCCTGTGTCATTTCACTTTTTGTTAATGGTACTTGTAACATTATGGTGTGTGTGGATTGGTACAGTCTGTCCAAGTGTTCTTTAAGTTTGAACACGACACCGTTGTAGGCGCGTATCCCTTCGAAAACTCCGTCTCCGTAAAGCAAGCCGTGATCGTAAACTGAGATTTTAGCCTCTGATTTAGGATAGAATTTTCCGTTGATGTAAATGGTAAGCTCCTTTGCCACGTTTAATCCTCTCCAAACTCTTTAGGATATTTCAGTGACTTTTGATATAGTTTTTGCATTTTTACCTGAAAAACCTTGGTCTCTCAGACAAACGTCTCGGAAGCGTTAGAAGTTTAAACGGCATATTTTCCGTTTTCTCCTCCACTTCATCTATAAACTCTTTAAGCTGTATTTTCCTGATCTCTCTAGCCTTTCTGTCCCTAACTGATAAAGCGCCTGAGTCCAGTTCTTTCTGTCCAATCACAAGCACGTAGTTAATCCACTCTGTCTCTGCTTCTCTAATTTTCTTTTGAAGCGTTAGAGGGCGGTCGTCTAAATCAACTCGTATACAATGCTTCTCAATCTCATCAACTATTTTCTCAGCATCTTCAATGAATCTGTCAGCGACCGGTATCACCCTCACCTGAATAGGTGAAAGCCAAAGCGGTAATATCGGAGGGTTTCCCTTCTTCTGCTCTCTATAAGCTTTTTCCAGCATAGCATACACGCATCTTTCGATGGCGCCGCTGGGGGAACAGTGTAAAATTAGTGGGTGGCGTTTCTCTCCTTTCTCGTCAACGTAGGTTATGTCATATCTTTCAGCGTTTTCAATGTCAATTTGATCTGTTGACAGTGCAGAAGCTTTGTCCAGATTATCCACGAAATTAAACTCCCATTTTAGCACGAAATAGAAGAATCGTTCCTTCCACATCTCCACTAACACAGGCTTGTTCATCTGCTTTGCCAAAGAAACAATGAAGTCCCTGTTTTCTTCGAGAAAGTCTTTAGTAAACCGAATCGCCATCTCATAGTCATCTTCACCTAACTCTAAACCTTCATCCAAAACTTTTCTACACAACTCAAATCGAAGAAAGAACTCTTTTTTCGCTTGATCTAAATCAGCGCATAAAGCGTGACAATCTGGCATAGTGAACGCTCTCAGTCTTCTTAGTCCTGCGAGTTCCCCGCTTTTCTCTCTTCTAAAGCTGTATTTTGTTAGCTCGTAAATTCTGAAAGGAAGCTGTCGATATGAAAACTGTGCATCGTGAGCCATGAGAAACTGACCGAAACAAGCGCTGAACCTTAAGAAGAATTCTTTTTCACCAGATTCCAACACGTACTGTCTCGCTGGAAACCTGTCAAGATAGTCTGCTAGGCTTGGATGCTGGAAATCATACATGACTGGTGTTTCTACTTCCATGGCTCCATACTCAGCCACTTCTTGTGTCACGAACTGTTCCAACAACGACTTTATTAGACGTCCTTTGGGGTACCATCTAAAATTGCCTGAGTCGCTGCCAGGCTCATAATCAGCGATTTCCAGTCTCCTCATCAGCTTCACGTGGGGCGGGACCTGTTGAACTGCCCTCACCTTCTCAATTTCATACTTCACAAACTTTTCCAGATTAGCATGCTTGGAAAAGTCGAACTCCCCAACTGGAATCATCTTTCCATCCGTCTGCATGATGAACCATGAAGACTTTAACTTCTCTTCCGCCTTCAAAGCCTTTGAAACAACCTCTTTCTCCTCGCCTTCAGTTGACAAAATCACTTTAGACTGTTCAGCTAGGGGATGACCTTTTATGGAGATTGAAAACTGTTTACACCAACCGAAGGGAGTTCGGTGGGTTTCGATGCCAGCCTCTTTTGCGTATTTTCCCATTGCCTTTATGACTTTTAAGGCGTCGGCTGGTTTCGCTAGGTTGCTGCTTAAGTGGGCGTAAGGGTATATCAGAATCTTGTTAACTTTTAGTTGCTTAAGAGACGTTTTTACTTCTTCAATTGCTTTTCTGGCGACAGCTTCGTCGTCTCCTTTTTCAACACAGGTAAACAACACCGCTAGTTCTTCGAGTCGCTGTTCTTTTTTCTCAGATTTCTCCGCCATCGCTATCTCTTTTTCTATTGGCGTGTACTCTATGAAGTTGGAGTGCAGTTGAAGTATTCTCAACCCATATGCCTCCACTTTTCTAACATTTTCTCTTTCTTTGTTCCCTTCTTGAATTCTTTGTAATGATCTTTACAGAGGTAGACTCTTCCCCTTCCCTTTCCACCCACGTTTAACCCTGCCCGACTCACCTTTTCGTTAGAGAGCGAGCGAACTGCTTGTTTACTGCATCCAACTACGCTGCAATTTACGCCCTTACCAACTCGACCCAACTATTACCCCTCCAACAGTCTTGTATTAAACGGTTAAACGCTTAAGCCCTTTCTCATAAATTCTAATAGCTCTCTTATAGGTTTCTTCTTTTTCACCAAACACCGCTGGTCCCAAACCTTCCACAATAAAGGAAGCAGCAGCTGATCCCACGCATGCACACCACACTGGATCTTTGCCTTGAACGTACTCAGCTAGAAAAGCACCGATAAAACCATCTCCAGCGCCCGTTACGTCTTGAACCACTTTTGACTTGCATGCCGGGATTTCATAAATTTCTTCATCGAAAAACAATGTAGCTCCTTTCATACCTTTAGTTACCACTATTATTTTTACTCCATATTCACGAATCTTCTGCACAGCCCGACGAAAGTCGGATAATCCCGTTACCGCTTTGATTTCATCAAGCGATGATTTGTATATGTCAATTTGACGGAGAACCTGAGGATTTTCCCATTTCTCTAACCGCACATTTCCTTGTTCATCAAATTTTCGCACGAACCCTTGGGGGTCTAAAGAAAGAACAGTTGTTAACCCTCGCAGTTTGTCAATAACATCCTGTGACAACTCGTTTGCGATGGGCGCTACGTGAATGGCTTTAGCTTGCAGGGAATTCGACACGTCTTTTGGATAGATAAGTGGAGCCTGACTCTTCAGTTGGAGTTGTCGCTTTTGTTTTTCATATTTTAGAAGGAATCTTGTGGTTGAAGCATCTCTAATATGCTTCAGTCCAGACAAATCCACTCCATTAGCTTTTAGCCACTCAACATACTCGCTGGGAAAGTTTTCTCCCACCTTAGAGATCACTGAAACCTTTGCGCCTAGTTTTCTCGCTGCAAGCGAAACATAAGTTAGAGAGCCGCCTAGTGTGGGCTTAAGAGCAGCTATTTTCGGCAAGAATATCTGATCAATTGCGAAGTGCCCAACTGTGACTAAATCAAACATGGTGAGAACGTAAGGTATATGAGAGTAGGGTTATAAATCTGTTCTAACATCTAACTAAGATTGAGTGAACACTAATGCCAGTTAAACGCAAGTCACGGGGCAGGTCTAAAGGCAGTAAGGGAAAAGGCTCTCTAGTCCAGTGTAGCGGTTGCGGTCAACTGGTTCCCCGCGACAAAGCCAAGAAAACGTCTCGCCGAGTGTCCATGGTTGATTCAAGATTATACAAGGAGCTTCGTCAAAAAGGCGCCTATATGCCTAGCCGAATTGCGACCAAATACTATTGTGTTTCATGCGCTGTGCACCGCGGCGTTGTGAAAGTGCGCGCGAGAAATGAACGGAAAACACGGACTGGGAGAAGGCGATTTAAGCGCTGACTCTTTTAAGAGTTTTTCTTCAATAACCAGTTGGCTACTTTCAGTGTCTGTTCGCTAAACTTGTCTTTCGCAAGCACACACTACCATAGTATCCGGCGATTAAAAAAATTTTAAAAGCTTTTATTGCAGGCGTATATTAGTCAGAATCGAAGCAACTCTAGGTGAAAGTAGGAATCATATATTGTTGGGAAGGTTTCGAGAAAAATACGAGGAAGCTATGCTACCTATTGGACAGTTCTTAGGTAAGTTAAGATTCTCGCCAAACATAATTTCCATTTTCAGCTTATTTGCCAGTGCTTTAAGTTGTTGGTTTTTTTACTCAAAAACTCTCGTTCTTGGAGCGCTTTTTATAGTACTAACAGGCATCATCGATATGTTTGATGGTGCAGTGGCACGGGCTACTGGAAAAACAACGAGATTTGGAGCTGTCATGGACCACGTTCTTGATCGCTATGCAGAGTACCTGATAATTATGGGCATTGTATTGGGCAACTATGTAGACTGGACTTGGGGAGTTTTCGCTTTAGTTGGCATGATCTTAGCTAGTTTTACCCGAGCTAAAGCAGAATCCATTGGTGGCTTAAAAAGCTGCACAGTTGGAATAGCTGAAAGACAAGAAAAACTAATCATCTTAATTGTCGGTTCGCTATTTTCAATTTATTACGTCAACGCACTATTATATGCAGTAGTGCTCGTGGGAATATTGTCACATTTCACTGTTATTCAAAGACTTCAATACACTTGGAAGCAAACAAAGGGTGAATAAAATTGGCTTATGATCTCGTTGCGATTGGGAATCCCGTCTACGATATAATTCATACACCACACATTTCTACAAAGGGCAGAGTTCTCTCAGGTTGTAGCACAAATGCCTATTTGGCTGCAACGAAGCTTGGTATGAAAAACGTGGCTATTATAGGTTGTATCGGAAAAGATTTTTACAACAGGTTTATTGATGATTTAAAAAAATACGGGATTTCCTCCCCTAAAGTAAAAATATCAAAAGAAACCGGTGGCTTTAAACTCATTTATGACATGTCTGGTAACAGAACACTTGAAGTTCTAGGAATAGCAGGGAAAATCACTAAAAAAGACATACCGGACGACTGTTTAAATACACGTTACATTTTGCTTGGCCCAATTCTTCAAGAAATTGACTTTGACTTAGTTTCATTTCTAAAGGAAACAACTAACTCCAAGGTTTTTTTAGACCCTCAGGGTTTAGTTAGGAAAATTAGTCCAGACAAACAAATAGTTTATCAAAGCGAAAGAGAAAACGTAAAAAAAATCGTGAGTATGGTTGATTTTATCAAGCCGAATGAGCATGAGTCTGTTGTCATCACTGGAACCAGTGACCCGTTTGTTTCCGCTAAAATGCTTGTCGAGTGGGGGACACCAGTAGCCATTGTAACTTTGGCTGAGAAGGGATCCGTCGTATGTAACAGAGAAGAAATTGTTAGAATACCCGCATACAAAACTTCTGCCATCGATCCCACAGGGGCAGGAGACGTATATGCAGGAACCTTCATCTTTGAATATGCAAAAACGGAGAATGTTTTCTCATCCTGCCTTTTCGCATCAGCCGCTGCTTCTATTATGGTCGAACACAGTGGACCTGATTTCCCAATGAGTGAGGAAGAGGTAAGACAGAGACTTATGCTACTTTCTCCAAAATATCAGTAAGAATGCGCACGCATTATGTGCTAAGGCTCTAAGATATTATTTCAAGGCAATCTTCCATTGAACAGTCCAGCAAACCGCTTTCATCCCTCTCAAGACAAGCAATGCCTCCCATTTATATTTAAAAACAGTCTCTGTACTGGTTATGTGGGGATTATCTATGATTAACGTGGCTCAATTGAATATAGATGACAAAGTTGCGGTGGGCTTAAGGGTGGATTTACCTAACTCACCGCCCCTCCTAATGATTATAGGACAAACAGGATTCGTAATGTGCGGCTTCCTCAACATGGAAGCAGCGGAGAAACTGAACGTAGCTGCCGCCACTGTGAGCGGAGTCAGAAACTTTGATGATGTTCTCGAGGCAGAGGTTAAGGCGGTTACGTCTAAGGCTGAAAGGAAAGGAATAAAAGTTGGAATGAAAGGAAGAGACGCCGTGAAGCTGCTGCTTTAAGATTTAATAGGCTACCGCAACTCTCACCACATGCTCTGCCTTTTGTCCACAAACTACACATTTTCCATCTACTTTTTCTTCTATGTCAACGGGTACTCCTAAAACTCGCGCGTCCACCTCTTCCTCCAGTCGATGTCCACACTCTGCACGGTTACACCATAAGACTTCAATGATGCCCGCCCTTTTCCGCAACAGTTGTTTCGCTTCCTCCAAACTTTCAACTCTGTAAACATGGTCTTTCATCCACCGCAAAGCTTTCTGCCACAACTCCTGTTTGACCTTCTCAACGAGTTTCTGAACAACCGGTACAAGCCTGCTCATTTTACACGTTTGTTTCTCTAAAGTGTCCCGTCGAACAATAGTCACTTCGTTTTTTTCTATGTCCCGCGGTCCCACTTCAATACGTATAGGAATGCCTCGCAACTCCCAATAATAGAATTTAGATCCTGGAGTCAAATCTGTTCGCAGATCCAACTCAACTTTGACCTCTGCCTTCCTCAGTTTTGAGGCAATGTCTTCGCATGCTTTGTTGATTTGTTCTTCTTTCTCTTTGTATAGGATGGGAATAACAACAACTTGGATGGGTGCAATATTTGGTGGCAACACCACCCCTTGGTCATCACCGTGGGCGCTCAAGACAGCAACTATGGCTCGCCCCGATATTCCATAACAGGTCTGCCAAATGTGTTCTTGTGTTCCCTCTTCGGTTTCATAGGTGATGTCAAAAGCCTTGGAGAAGTTTTGACCCAAGTTGTGCACGGTTCCGATCTGCAGAGTCCTACCGTCTGGACATATCATGTCAAACGCCAAGGAATAAAGCGATCCTGGAAACTTGTCCCAATCTGGTCTCCGTGAGATGAGGAAGGGAACACCTAACTTATCAAAGAATTTCTTGTAAACTTCAATAGCCACTTTCACCTGCGCCTCAGCGTCCTCTAGTGTGGCGTGAGAAGTGTGGGCTTCTTTGAAGGTGGCTACCTCTCGCATTCTTATAATGGGGCGTGTAGCCTTGGTTTCATAACGAAATACATTCACAATCTGATAGAGTCTTATTGGCAAGTCTGCGTGGGATCGGATCCACAGCTTCAGCATTGGCGCTATAACCGTTTCGCTTGTTGGTCTGAGAGCATATCTTACCTTAAGAGGCGTTGAACCGCCTCTAGTAACCCAGAAACATTGTTCCTCAAAACTTCCCACGTGAGCAGACTCCTTAGCCAAAGATGTTTCTGGAATCATGAGAGGAAACAATGTTTCATCATGTCCAGTTGAATCAAGCAGGTCACGCAAGATTTGAAAAACGTTTCTTCGAATTTTAAACCCGTAGGGCATCCAGACTCCACAACCCTTGATTGGATATCGATAGTCCATTATTTTCGCGTCTATGAGCACGTTTCGGAACCAGTCGCCATATTGTTTGCTCAATTGCTTCCTTTTCACAGTTGGCATTATGCATCACCGTTTTAGTTTGTAACAACATTTATTTTGGCATCGTTTAGGTATTAGTGTTTTCCAATCAACTTAATAATTAAAATGTGCACGCAGTTGGAATTTTAAGTTTAAACTTTTACACTAAAAAAACATTAACTATATTTCTATAGGCAATTCGTTTGCGGATATAGATTCTAATTCCCCCCGCAACATAGATCACGAGTAAACAACACATCGATATTAGCGCAAAAGACAAAAATAACCCGTGCTAAACATTCATTGGGTAACCTTTACGAGAAATAAGTGTTAAGACGAAGTAAAGGGTGAGTTAAAGGAATAATTGCGGGGTTGCCCTAGCCTGGTAGGGGGCAGAATCAACGCCTATGCCTGCTAAGCCTGTGGTCCTTAAGGGCCGCGCGGGTTCAAATCCCGCACCCCGCGCCATATTGCTTTTCTATAACTAAAATTCAGACTCGACAAAATTATTGTAGCATGTCCATATGCCGCATTAAATCTTCTTCTTTTCTTTCCTGAGCCAGTCTGCCAATTCAATCTTGTTTGTGTTATAATGTTTCTCCGCTGAAACGATTCCTCTCTTGGCTAGCCTAAAAAGTATTCTATGTGTCTTTACCCGTGAAAGTCCCGTCTTCCATCGAATATCTTTTTGTAACATCGTTCCACCTTCAGCAACTAATGTATCGATCACCTTTTTCTCGTCGTCATTCAAAACTCGCAAAACTGCATCAAGAGCTGGCTCTTCCTTCTCAATGGCTGGCGCTGAAGAAGACTTAGACTTCTCCTCGCTGAACTCTGGAAAAATCAGGGCATATCCTAACACAACTATTGCAACAACAAGCGGCACAACAAACAAAGCAAGCCAGAAAGGCTGCATGGTCTCCATACCCATCCCGCGGCCTCTTCCACCAAAGCCACCTTCAAATCCAAAAAAGAGTAAGCCAAGAAAACTAACTACCGCCATAACTGCCAGAATGAAAATTAAAGTACGGAAGCGCATGTTTCACTCAAAGAATCTAAAGATGAAACACCCCTTATAAGCTGTTTCAAAATTTGAAACATTTTGTTACACTGAACATCTAAACCACACGGAAACCATTGATTTCTTGTAAGCAAAAAATAATGGAGGTGACAAGTAATGAATCGTAAAACGAAAATGATTGCGGGAATAGCTTTAGTCTTAGGCGTTTTATCTATGTTTTTCCTTGCTGCACCCATACAAGCTTACGTTAACGGAACTGGAGATGGCGATTTACTTCGAGCACAAGATCAAGATAGGCTGAGAACGCAAAATCGTGACTGCACGTGTGATTGCGCTCAAACACAATATCACAATAGACAAAGAACCAACGAATGTGTCACGAACAGAATCTGCAACTGCACAATGAATTTAGAGCAGCATAGACACCAAAACAGAGAAAGAACAAACTTGGGGCTCTGATGAATTTTCAATAAACAATTTACCCCTTCTCTTTTCCTTTTTTTTAAAATCTAAAAAGTGAAAGTGCCAAAACTGGGCAACTTCATCCTGCAACTGAAAAGGTTGAATTTATCTTTATTTACGTGCGCTTTTTCAATTACTCGTTAAAGATTCTTCAGACCTTACAAATGAAAGTTACAAATACTTTAAAAATAAAAATGTGAACTCCTTAAAGGATTATGGTGATAAAGTTGAACTCAACTTCTCAGCCAAAACAGCCAAAGGCACGGTTTTATACACGCCTTAATGAACAAGATTATTTAGGCATCACCGTCTGGCTTGGGAAAACCGATCCTGCAGCCGAAGTTATCGTTGTGCAACTCCGACGTAGAGACGGCGACAATTGGGAGACTGTTGGACGATTAGCTGTTTACAGATCATCAAACGGAACATACTCGAAACTTCCTGAACGCAAGTGAGCGTGCGCTTCTAGTTTACACGTGATTTCTTAGTTCTTCTTTTAAGTTGAGAGTGGCTTTCACGGTGTCGTCACCTAAGTATTTAATGGTGAATCCCATTTTCTTGAAAAGTTCAATCGCCCGATAGTTATCAGGCAACATTACCCCATATATGGTTTCGAGTCCTTTATCTTTACAAATTTCAATCATGTAATCCATCATTTTAGATCCTAAGCCTAAGCCTTGCCAGGGGTCAGCGACAATAACAGCGATCTCGCCAGTCTTCTGGTCAGGTAAAATAGGAACTCTCACAACGCCTAAAATTTTTCTTTTTCCATTCTCAGTCAATTCCGGTATAATCGCTATTTCCCTGTCATAGTCAATGTTGCAATATCGAATTCTCATTTCATGTGGCGTGTCTTTAATGATGTGAAAAAACCTATACCGAATCGATTCTTCTGAAAAGTTTTGGAACATTTCCAGCCACAAAGGCTCATCTTCAGGCTTTATAGGTCTTAGAAGAACAGTTCGACCGTCATGAAGCTTCCACAAAGTTTCATATTTTTTGGGATACGGACTGATCACCAAATGTTCGTGAGGTTTAAGTTTTTCAAATACTTGCTCTTTATCGATTACTACACGAGCGTCGAGGGCAAAAGCTTCTTTTTCATTTATGAATAAAGGGTTGATGTCAACTTCTTTTAGTTGTGGAAAGTCAACAAGCATTTGAGAAAATCGCACCATGACTTCTTCAGTAAGCTTAAGATTTGCTGGTGGCACATTTCTATAACCTTTCAGTAGTTGGTAGACTTTCGTTTCCTCCATGATTCTTCTAGCTAAAGTTTGATTCAACGGTGGAAGCCCGATAGCAAAATCTTTGAAAAGTTCAACACCGACGCCGCCCATTCCAAACAAAATTACTGGACCGAAAAGTGGGTCAGTTTTAGCTCCGAGAATAATTTCGTAGTCTAGTTTTTTGATCATGGGCTGAACTGTGATACCGTGAATCTCAGCCTCTGAATCATATTCTTTAGCTCGCCGTATAACATTGTCAAACGCCTCACGAAGTTCAGCCTCAGAATTGATGTTAAGCACGACTCCTCCTGCATCAGTTTTATGAACAATTTGAGGTGAAAGAATCTTCAGAACTACCGGATAACCTATCTGCGAAGCTGAAAAAGCCGCCTCATCTGCAGTTTTTGCCACTAAAGTTTTAACAATTGGAATATTATAATATCCAAGAAGCTGTTTTGCTTCCATTTCAGTTAGTATCTCACGGTTTTCCTTTGCAGCTTTTCTCATTATTACTGTTAGAGGACGTTTCGGTGGGACACTATCCACTGGCAGTTCTTCAGGTGTTTCATAAAGCAATTCAAGATTACGCTTATACTGATACATATACATGTATGTTGCAACTGCTTGCTCTGGTGTGGAATAGGTTGGGATACTGTTTTCTGTGAAAACACGATTTGCCTCTTCCACCTCTTTATGACCCATGAAAGATGTTAAAACCGTCTTGTAAGAACCCTTACTCTTATACAGTTTCACAATGCTTCTTGCAATCTCAGCTGGATCTAATACGCCTTGAGGAGTATAAATTATCAATAAACCGTCAACGTTTTCATCTTCAAAACATGCCTCCGCTACCGCGCTATATCTATCAGCTTTAGCGTCTCCCAAAATGTCAACCGGGTTTCCCCTACTCCAATAATGAGGTAAAGTTTTGTTAAATGTATTCATTGTTTTTTGGCTTAGCTTAGCCAATTTTCCTCCTCTAGCTATAAGAGCATCTGTTGCCATTATCCCAGGACCACCCGCATTGGTGACGATGGCAAGGTTTGGGCCTTCGGGAAGAGGCTGCATGCCTAAAACTTCGGCGCAGTTGAATAAGTCAGAAATTTCCTCAACACGTACTATTCCAGCACGTTTAAAGGCTGCATCATATATCATGTCTTCACCAGTAAGCGATCCTGTGTGCGAAGCAGCAGCCTTTGCGCTTTCACTAAACCTTCCAGCCTTCACCACGATTATCGGTTTGGTTCTTGCAAAGTGTCTTGCAGCACTCATAAACTCTCTAGCATCGGTTATTCCTTCAATATACATCAGTATGCTCCTTGTTTTCGGGTCAGTACCAAAATAGTCTATTAGATCGCCGAAATCTACATCAATCATTGAGCCTACGGAAACGAAGTTGCTGAAGCCTATGTTTTCGTGGATGGCCCAATCTAGAATCGCCGTGCCTAATGCGCCGCTTTGAGAAATAAACGCTATGCTGCCCGGCTTCGGCATTTTAGTTGCAAAAGTTGCGTTTAGATTGATGCTTGGGCGGATGATGCCTAAACAATTGGGGCCTATAATTCGTAGATTGTATTTTTTCTTTATCTCAAGAATTTTGTCCTCTAATGCTTTTCCTTCAGATCCGATTTCTTTAAAGCCAGCTGAAATAATGATTATTCCAACTATTCCAGCTTTTCCACATTGCTCTACTAAGTCAGGAACAGTTTTAGCTGGAGTGGCAATTATGGCAAGGTCGACGGTTTCTGGAAGTTGATTCACAGTTTGATAGGCTTTAAAACCGAGAATCTCGTGTTTGCGGATGTTAACTGGATAAATTTTTCCTGTATACCCTAACTCAGTGAGATTCTTAATTAATGCGTACCCGACTGACCCTTTTTCATCACTAGCTCCAATTAGGGCAATGCTTTGAGGGTTAAAAACCTTGTCAAGATTTAATGTAACCAAGATGTAGCCGCTCTTAATTAGAGAGTAAAAAGACTTCAATAAATTAAAATTTTGGTTTTTATTGTTTCTCGCCTGAAAATCATGTAACGAAGTAATTTTATGAACGCACTGGTGGAGGACAAACTATACTCGTTAAATCTTGACCCCCACTCCACCTGCTCAAGCGTTGATAAACTTTTATACTTATGAACACTCAAGTTTCTTCTTGGCGGGTCTTAGGCGGGGGGCTAGGGGTCCCTTGAGAAGCTTGCTTCGACCGTAAACCCTCTATACGACGGGCTGACAGCCAAGGTGAGGCGTCAAAGATCGTTAAGCTCCTCTAGCTCTCTAACCATGAGTATCCGTCCCTTGGGGCTGGCGGACGTGGAGCGACTTCCGTAGGGAAGTCGTTAACTGCGTTTACCAAGTGAACCTGGCCAGGCCCGGGAGGGAGCAACCTAAGCTTGAACGTTCAGCGCTCAGGGGAGCTCGGGTATGAGCAAAGAGGTTGGAGGGCTCGGCGAAAACTGGACGTCCAGCCTCGGTGACCCGCCACTTAAAACCTTTTCAACGCATCCTTTTACTTTCCACTATCCCAACACTCTCTTGATACTTTCCAGCATAGCCCTTATCCGCTACACCGCCCAATTTATGAAAAACTATCTGAACAATCGGCTCACTCTTCTCCACTCTAACAACGTTCTCTCCTAAATTGTGAAAATTAAATGTCAATTGTCCACTGAAACCCGGGTCCACAACCGCGAACCCTCCAATAATTCCTTCTCGAGTGAGCGAAGAACGTAAATAAAGATAAGCCATCACGCTTAAGCCTAATTGAACTTTTTCCAAACTAGCCACCAGCATAGATTTTCTCGGGTTTATTGTTAATTCAATGGCGGAACGCAAATCGTAACCAGCAGGATTAAGACATTTCCGCTCAAAGGGGCTAATCTCTATCTCACCCAGTTCTATGTGTTGCAGTATCTCTTTGTCTGAAAGCACAGTCAACTATAAGTCTCCCTCAACATTAGTTTAAAGAACAAGAAAAGGAGTTTGTGGATAAATCTTTTACTTTACGCAATAGACAGTTTTTCAAGCATTTGGCAAGGCTTACAAAGCTCACTGCCAGTCGGTTCTCCACACTTATTGCACTCCCGCAACTTTACCTCTTCCGCCATGGCTTCCAGCGCTGGTCTAATTCTCTCCATAGACCTGAAAACAGTAAACTTTGTTCCAGCATGTTTCCCCTCCAACCTGTTCAGTATAGCCCGCACATCATTCCTCAATGCAGTTCCAGCATATGGGCATGGAACACTTTGAAACTCAATTTTCTTCAGGTACGCGTATAAGGCAACTTCTCTCTCTGGTACTTCACAGAAAGGCTTTACACGTGGCACCAGTTTTGGGTGCACCACAGTCAAAACGGGTTTAACACGAGTTAGCCGTAAAACATCCCCGTGAAGAATGTTCAAAATCATAGTTTGAGTTTCATCGTCAAGATTATGCGCCGTAGCAAGCTTTTCTACACCTGCCTCTCGTGCCGCTGTGTTTAAAGCTCGCCTCCTTAACACTCCGCAGTAGGAGCAGGGCGTTAATTCTTTTTCCTCAATCATATTTACAAGCTCATCCAACCCGTAACCGTACATTTGTTTAAAAGAAGTCACAACGTGCTTTACACCTAGCTTTCGACAGTTTTCCACAGCGAACTTCAGAGCCTCATCTCGGTATCCTTTTATCCCTTCATCAACTGTAACTGCATAAAGCGTTGCGTCTGGAAATTTTTTCTCTATCTTTGTTAGTATGTGGAGGAGAGTTACGCTGTCTTTTCCACCAGAAACTCCCACCATAATATTGTCGTCTGGTTGAAACATTTCATACCTAGAAATTGTAGCTCTAACCTTGTTTTCTATAGATTCACAAAAACATCTTCTGCACAGTCTTTCTCCTGAGTAGGGACGCATAAAAACGGCTTCTCTCTTCTCACACAACGTGCACGTTGACATCGTCCATGTTTTCCTTTGCTGTTTCGTAAAAGAAATCAACTAATAATACCTTAGTATAGTTTTTGTGGGAAAGCTACATGCCATCATATATTGCCGTCTTCATGACGGTCTCAGATGAGAAAGAGGCAACAAAAATAGTTCGTAACCTGCTAAAGGACAGGCTAATTGCATGCGCGAACATTGTTGGTCCAGTTTCATCTCTATTTTGGTGGAAAGGAAAAATTGACAAAGCAAGCGAGTTTAGTCATCATGAAGTCGAGAAAGAATCTTTTCAAAAAACTCTCTGAAAGAGTGAAAGAACTCCACAGTTATGAAGTGCCAGAGGTAATTGCGCTTCCCGTAATAGAAGGTTTACCCTCCTATTTAAATTGGCTCGGCACATCCCTTTACGGTGAAGACTGATGGCTAAGAAACCAGTGACTCGTGCTGAACGCTCAGAGGTTGTTTACAACGAGAAACACTGGGAACTGTTGAAAGAATTGCGATCTAAAGCGGTTCAAATAATGATTGCTCTAGAAAATTCCAACATACCCTCTAGTGTGCACGGAAGCATTGCTCGGGGCGACGTCTCCGAGAAAAGTGACATAGACGTGTTTCTGCCAGATCCGCCCTCCTCTTTCGCAATAGAAACGGCTCTTGAACGCGCTGATATCTATGTTAACAGGCGAGTTGTTGTGCAGGCTACGCCCTTCTACGCGGTCAAGGGATACATTGAAGTGGATAAGCAACAATGCATTTCTTTTCCCCTTGTGAAACTTCGCCATGTGGAGAGAGACTTTTATCAGTTCAGCGGCGAAGCATCCCTTTTAACGCTTAGAAACGAAGTGCGTGTTTCAGGTGTGGACAAACGGTTGATGTTAATTGAACCCACACTTAAAGGTCATGTTGAAAGCAGCATTGTTGGACGTGAGGAAACAGTTTCACACCTCTTAGGAATCTCTCTTAACACCGTGCTAGACCGCGTTCACGCTCTCCTTCGCCGCGACAAAGTTGGTAGAACCGGAGTCTTTATCGAGAGAGAACTTTCACCTGACGAAACGTTTGAAATGGTTCTAAAGAAACTGGCAGACCAAAATCCAGCGGTCCGTAGGCGCCTCAAGCTTTTAGAAAAATAATAACTTCTCTAACCCAATGGGAAGCGGAGGAGCGCTGCGACGCCTCCAAGCGCAAGCAGTTTTTCTCCAGCTTCGTGCTCTGTACTGATGACAATTATATGTCCGCCTTTTTCCTCAACTTCTTTCATGAGTTTCTCTAAGGTGTTCCGATTTTCGTCTGGTGTTTCCCTTAACGTGATGTCTGCTAAGAGCAGTTTTTCAATGGCACCGAACATACCCGCTTTTTTCACATCATCTAGTCCATAGGTCACATCCAGCTTTTCTTTTCCCAGCCGCTCAAGGACTTCTTCCATAACTTTCGTTTCCTCAACTATCCGCACGTGCTTCAATGCTTTGCTTAAAACTCCAGAACGCAATGCTTCGCGTATTCCAGCCAATCCGCTGCTGTTCACACCTTTCACGTCGATAACAGCGTCTGCAACTTCTGAAACCTCTTTCTTCATGTACTTCACGAATTCGTTCTTTACAAATCCCGGACCTATGACTGCAATTGGGCTGCGACTGTTCATCCAAACCTCCTTGAGGAATTGTAGAGCTGTTTTAAAGAATTCTTGCTTTGCTTTCGTCCTTTTTTCAGCCTCTCTCTTTCCTGGAAGCTTTATTTCTTTCTCAACCTTAACGTCAACACCGTATTGCCTCAAGACAGCCACACAGTATTCGTCGTTGTCCATTGACACAACAATTATGGGCGCTGTTTTGGTTCTGCTGGCTCTATACAACCTATCAATTTGATGTTTTGGCCACTTGGATTTTACAACAGTTATCGGCGTGTTAAGGGTCACGTTGATGGTGTGATGTGATCCAGTTACGTTGAGGTCTTCAGGTGCTTCGCAGATGATTCCGTGTACTCTTAGTCGGTTTAAGCTTTTGTCCCAGAGCACTTTCATCACTTTGACGCCTAGTAAAAGCGATACTCTCTTACCCTTTTGTGGACGGGCGTAGTTCTTATCCAGTTTCACTAGTCGAGTTGTTTTTGCGTAAACTGTGTCTTTTTCAAGAATTACGTTGTATAGATGCCAGAGGTCGTCTAGGTTTTCTGGTATAACTTTTGCAAAACCTTTTTTGCGGTTGATTTTCAGGATTTTCAAAAGTTTCTCACTTTCAGTTTATTAGAAGCATATCAATCTTTCATTGTTAAAAACCGTTAAAAACGTATTGGCGTCTATAGATGAACACGGCTATCTATTCTTTGCTTCCAATTCCTTTAGTTCCTTGTTCATAATGTTGGTGAACCGTTTATTGCTGATGGGCGTTTCAGCAACAACTTTTCCGTTATACACCATACAGAAGGTTCCAAATGCGCATGGACTATTTTGGGCATCCTCGCAACTTTTTAATTCAATTATTTTCGGTTTTATGCCATACACTTTCTCTGCAGTCTCACTTATTTCTGTAATCCATTTTGCCAGTGGTGGACACTGGTCTGATCGAAATATTGTTAAACCTTTGCTATATTGACTCAGCTTCTTTTTCCAGTCTCCTTTGAATTTCGGTGTAGGTGCGTTTTTATTGAATTTTTTTACAAGTAATTCAAAATCAGGTGGAGCTATATCAACGACTTCAAAACCTTTTTTCACGAATATTTTCTTCCCAGCCATCCACGTGCCTTCACGAGTTACCACAGCAACCCCATGCATATTTTCTTTTCTAGCATCTTTTAAGCATGCATCCACTAAAAGCGAACCATAACCTTTTCCTTTATAAGCACGTTTAAAACCGACAAAGATACAGTGAATGAACATATATCCACTTGCTTCAACTGGTCTCCAGCTATATTCACCTGGAATGTATTCAATCATACCCTGAGTCCCATCCTTATCTGAGTACAATGTTTTGATTTTCATTCCTTCTGAAAAACGGTCTTTCAGCCACTCAATTTTTCGTCTTAATCCTTCGTGCTTAATATTTTTGTAGCTACAGATTCCATATTCAAGAATATTATGTAAATTCGTATCAATCATCTCTACAGCCATCAGGAGATATCTCCACTCTGGTATGGGGATTATTTAGGCCTGTTTTAAGTTATTCCTTAACATTTGCAAATGTCAAAAGACGCATACCCAACGGCTGTTTTATGGAATCTGAGATGCGGGACGCCACAATATGTGTAACCTTCTTTTTGCTTGCGATGTCCACTAGTCTCTGTGTTATCACACCATCAAAAACTACAGTGTCTACGCCATCAGTTTGATTAAGTTTCTCCGCGAGTCCGCTTACGGGTAATCGTTCTATTTGTTTCATTTTTTCGTTGAACAACACTGCCTCCAAGGTTCCTTCTAAATCTCCGACAGCCCCAACGATTTGTTTGGGAAGAAGTATTTTCCGTCGTTCCTTAGGTTTTTTAACCTTTGCCTTTTCCACGGGAACTTTGTTCTTGAGTGCTGTCTTGATTTGCTTGCCATTCAGTTCTTCCACTTCTTTGCCTACTGGAGCTCTAGCCACGTACTTGATGTCGGTAACTTGCTTGAGTTCTTTAAGTATGAGGTCTCCTCCACGGTCGCCGTCAAGAAATGCTGTTGCCTCTTTTTTCCGACATAAATTTATGATGGTTTTAGGGATTTTGGCGCCCTCAACTGCGATGGCGTTCTCTATTCCGTATCTTAACAGATTTATTACGTCAGCTCTTCCCTCAACAACGAGTATTTCCTTGGAAACTTCAACTTTGGGTCCAGCTGTTAGTCCTTCCGGCCCATATTTTTCAACTTTAACCATCCTTAATGTCTCTGAAACCTCTCTGAATACTTCCTCTGTGGTGGGGAGCGTTTCAATCCTCCATTCTTGAAGAATGCTTTTGGCTCTGTCAATGATTACCCTTCGCTTAGCATCACGTAAATCCTCGACTTTTTCTAAAGTGACCACAGATGAGCAAGGTCCTACTCTGTCTATGCTCTCAATGCTTGCTGCGATGATGGCGGTGGACACTCTGTCGAGGCTTGTTGGAATAAGTATGCTGCCTGTTGTTTTGTCTTGTTTTGATTCTAAATTAATTTCTATTCTTCCTATTCTTCCCGATTTTTGGAGTCCTCGAAGGTCTAGTTCCGAACCAAATAATCCTTCTGTTTGGCCAAAAACTGCTCCGATGACGTCAGATTTTTCGACAACTCCCTCCACTTCGAATTTGGCGCGGATTACATACTTTACCGTAACTGTTTGTGATGAACCCATTAATATTCACCTCAATCAAAGATTTTACCTCATTAAACATGAGATGCATTACGTTTTAATTAATTGTGTCTCTTATAGTTTACTATCTTATCCTCCACATTTTTTCTTCAATGTTTCCACATAAGTTGCTAAGCCTTCAATATCTTTAACCTCTCGTCCTACAAGACCTAAGAGTTCCTTCCAAAAAAACGAATTAGGTTTTATCCTCATTTTTTCAAGATGCTGAATCAAACGTTTAGTCCATTCTTTACCCCGCTTGTCGAAGTCCATCAGAAGAACGACTTCCTGTTTTTCTTTTTTCTCCACTTCGCTAAGAGTATCTAGGAAGGATTTTCCAGCGGTTTTAGCTAAGATGAAATCGCCATTTACATCCAATTTTTGTAATGCTTGGACGTCGTTTTTTCCCTCCACAATTATTGGAGCTCCCTTAGCTGTTTCTTTTCCAAGCCTCTCCAAAAGCTGCAATATTTTTTCCATTTTTTTCTCGAGTTTACTTGACAACACTTTTTACCTTGTAATCTCTATTTCCATCATTTTCTCCAAAGTCTGCGGATGCTTACCGAAATGTTCTCTAGCTGGTTTCAGAATTTCTATGAGTGCTTCTGCGACACCATTCTTTAAGTCGAGAGGATGAAGCTTTCCCTCTAAATAAGCCTTCGTCGTCTCTTCATAGTTTTTGTAGCTTTCCGGACTACCATACTTGGATGGTCGCGTAATGTCTAACCGCTCCTTTTCCGCGAATATCACATACTTAACCAGCTCAAACACAGGATTTCCCTCAACCTGTTTTGGGGGACAGTAAGCTGCCTTTACCTTTGCTTTAATGTCATCTGGCGTGTCGTGTACGAATATGCAGGTTTGAGGGGCGCTTTTGGACATTTTTGAACTGATTTCCACGTTTACGTTAACATCTTCATCAAACTGTTTTTCTGTTTTTTCAGGTTCCTGTAATCCCCTGAGAAGATGAGTGTGGATGCACACAGGCTTTTTCCAGCCAAGTTTTTCAGCGCTGTCCCTCGCTAACATGTGAGCTTTTCTCTGGTCCATGCCTGCGCAAGCCACATCAATGTTCATGTGGAATATATCCGCTGCTTGCATGCAAGGATAGTAAACCCAAGCGGTTTCCATGTCTGTTAAGCTTGTTTCTCGACCCATGACGGGTAATGCTCGCCACGTTCTTTTAATTGAAGAGCTTTTTGCTATGCGAATTACTTTTTCCCAGTATTCTATGTCTTTAGCTATGTCAGATGCCCAAACGTAATATACGCTCTCCGGTTTAATTCCAAGCGCGGTGAAACACTGCTTAAAATATTCGCCGCAGACGCGAATGTTTTCCATGTTGCCGCCTAACTTGTTATTTATCCATGAGTGCCAGTCAGCGAGAAAAATTGTGAATTCGAAACCGGCTTTTATCATGTCTTTGATTTTGGAGCCGCAGACTATACCCATTCCAATGTGCATGAGGCCGCTGGATTCGAATCCCCAGTATGCTTTGGGTTTTGTTTTGGTTTCTAACAACTCGCGTAGTTCTTGCGTGGTTACGATTTCCTCTGCATTTCTTGTGGTGAGAGTTAGTTTGTGCTCCAAATCCAAGCGTGATCGCCTGTTAGTTCTTCGATGTAAGTTAACTTAAAAGTTCTTGTCAGTACGTTTTTTGTTTAATTATAAAAAAATGGGGAAGGGATGAAGAGCTAGGGTAACTCTATTTCATTGATCTGTTCTAAATCCTCTAAACTGTTCATCTCTATCTTCTTGTCCGAGATTGTGTAGAGCACGTTGTCTATGTAAAGAGACCTCTTCACAGAGAAAGGAGAGGAGAAATAGTAACTGCTTTTCATCAGGTCAGAGCCGTCTTCTAAGTGGGTGATTCTACCTTTAAGCACAAGTCCTCTGTCTAAGGATATGTCAAACACATATGCGCCCTGCCAAACGAAGTCTCCGAAAGTGTTAGGAGGAACTCCGTTAGGATATTTGATCTCATCTATCTCCGCAACTGAAACAGGTATCACGAGAAGATTCCTTGATTTATCGAACAAGAACGCCTTGTGGTCACTTATAACTGGAGAGTCTGTTCCTCTGTCGCCTATTTCGTATTTGTCTATTTCCTTTGGATTCTCAACGTCGCTGACGTCAAAAAGGGATATTTTCACTCCTTGATACCACGAAAAGTCTCCCTGCTCCGCTGCCACAGTTTCCTTGCCTACACCTATCACGTGATTTTCATCGTAGGGATGTAGATAATCAGAGTAGCCAGTTATCTTGAGTTGACCGAGAACTTCTGGGGCGTAAGGGTCTTTCAGATCTATTACAAACAGTGGGTCAATCTTTCTGAAGGTTACGAGGTAGCATCTGTCACCCATGAATCTAGCTGAATAAATCTTTTCTCCTTGAGCAAGATCTTCCAGTCTACCAACGATGTCTAAGTCCATGTCAAGAACGTATATGTGATTCTTAGAAGATGCTTCGTCAAAACTTCTTGCAATGTGGCCTGTCGTGGTTGCTATTCTGAAATAACCTGCATGTTCATCCATGGAGAACTGATTCAGCACGTAACCGGGAACTTCACCGTTTGCTACTAATTCAATTTGATTGTTTTCTATGCTCATCCTGTAGATGAGCGTTCTTTCATATCTTTGAGAAATTATGTAAATATTGTTCAGAGAAACGTACATGTTGCTTGTTGCTCCCAGCAAGAATGGTTTGTCAGTTGGTTCTTGGTAATCATTCTGTACGTTTATAGCAACTACGGTAGTGAGTGCATAGGAATAGCTAGGGACGTCAACATAATAGATTTCAGTGGCAGATATCTCTTTAATTTCGTCGTTGGAATAAATTTTTGGAAGCGTCACTTCATTCTCTTGGTGGTATAAGGGTTGGCTTATCACTACGTAAATGTAGTCTCCTATCATCCTAGAGTTGAGATAGTAACCATCTCTAGTTTCGTTTCTTTTTAAGCTTGGACTCGTCCTGTCTGAGACATCATACACTTTGATGGAAATTTTGTAATAGCTGAGATCTTCGAAGACGACTAGTCTATCTTCATTTATGAATACTCCTTTTAGAGACCCATCTAGCTCTATTTTGGAGAGGACTTCAGCATTTTCAGCGGGGTACGCTTTTAGAATGACAACATTATTGCCGGAGACAACATAGATGTATTCGCCATCAGTCTTTACAATATCTGCTTCGTCGACACCTTCAACCTGGATGTTCGTTGTCGAGTACTCAGGAACACTATACGTTTGAACGTTGCTACTTGCAGTTCTCGCCCCTAATAAGGTTCCTATCGGCGCACGCTCCCAGAGATATTGGCTATAGTCCTGTACGCTTGTTTTTACAAAGTTTTTCAATTCCTCGTAGGAAGAGAACTTTTTCATTTGTGACGAATAGTAACGGAAATCTCCTACGAGATAGTATGGAGAAATCGCGGCAAACATCACCGTAACCAAGATGATGAAAAAGACGATTTTTCTCATGTTTTCATCCACTCCTCCACTGTAACGTTCAGTCTTTTTCTCCTTTGATTTTGTTGCTCATTGCTTCTAGTAGTATTGCTGCCTTGTAAACCACGTAAGCTAAGAGGATGATTACAATGAAGATTCCGAAATCTTGTAGTGCATTCATGATTTCTGCTAAGCTCAATTTCACAACACCTCCACATTCTACATTTACTCTCTAATTTCACCATCCGTACTCACGTAATTTAAACATTGCTAGCACATGTGTAATGCGCTACTTCCTACCCTTCCACAAACACGCTGAGGGATTTAATACCATGTTTTAGAACAAACTGTACTAAAAACAGAACAGGAACACTTTTTTCGCGGGCGCTGTGTCCCACGTAACTAACACTCAGCTTCACAGCAGAGCCACACGCTCCCCTCAGCAGAGCTCTCTCTAACGCGGGTAGTTTAGAGCGCCCGCGCCCACCGTGTCCCACGCCTGGGTAAACCCTCCATCATGGGTGGATGGAACATCCGCCTCTGTTGGGTCCGTCTGCATGAGTCCTTTTTACAGGTTTCGGTGGGATTTTGACTCCGCCTTCATCATCGCCACTAAATAGACGGGGATTCATGGAGATAAGTTTTCCTAGCCAATCGGATGAAACTTTTCAAACTTCTTCGAGGTCTATTTCAAATGCACTCACTGGATTTTCAAGTTCAAAATTAGTAATGACTTCTGGATGAACTTCTCCAAGAATACCTACTTTCCTGTCCTTAACATGAATGGTTGCCACTCTTCCCTCTAAGAAGCTTGGATTCCTAGCCGCTTTAACCTTCCATCGCTTCACGTTAAGATCGGCAAGCAATGCCTCTACAATCGACTTTATTTCAGTGAAGTTAGCGACTGGATGTGAGCAGACACCAGCCATGTGCAATCGTCGTTCACTGGCGGTTTCGGTTTTCTCACTTATCCTTATCACGTCGGAAACCTCAAAAAGTTGTTGAGGATAGCTTTCATGCTTGTTATCCGCCAAGTTCTTCATCAAACTCGGCAACAACTCCACCCGAGCAATAGAATTCTCAGTAGAAACAGGATTAGCCAGTTTAACCATCTCTCTGCTAACTTTTTGTCTCATCTTTTCAAAATGGGCAACTTCATTGGTGAGGATAAAGTTCATTGCCTCAATGAATCCTAGTCCAATCATGATCTGTCGAACGTGATTCGCTTTTTCGCTTGCGCCATGTTGCTTGCCTGTTGTTATGGTTGCTGGCTTTGTAGGCTTCAATCTGAAGTAGCCATAGCCAACCGCAACCTCCTCAACCAAGTCAATCTCATGCATAATGTCAATTCGGTATGCGGGAATCGAAACTTGCAAAACTCCTTTGCTTATCTTTTTTGCGTCAAGTCTAGACTTTCTGAGGCTTTGTATAACCTTAGATTCTGAAAGCTTGAGACCCAGCAACTCGTTGGCATAGTCTATTCTCAATTTCATCCGCTGAGGTAACAAGTCTGGTGAAACAACTGTGCGGTCTGAATAGTTAACGCGAACGCTCTCAACGGTTCCACCCATATCCGATAGGGCGGTAACTAAAACGTTCAAGCTCCTAGCAATCGCGTTGTAGTCAGTTCCAGTAATTTCAATGAAAAGATTTTGCGTCTGACTGTCTACTTTTGTCAGTTCCCCATTGATAATTGGCGGAAAAGATAGAACCCTCTTCTGACTGTCTATGATTAACGGATATTTTGGCGCCCAATCTACGAGGTGGCTGTAGCCGATGCCCTTTTCATGTTTCTTCAAAATCTCTTGTAAACTCATTTCTTCCACTTTGTCTAAAGGAACAAACCTCACAGCGTTTGGGGCGCTGGTTACGTAACTGAACGGCGGCTGAACTACATCCATGTTGTGCACACCGATGGAAACTTTCCTTCTATCTCTGCCCACACCCCAATGCAGGTCTTCCTGCATCTCCATAAGCTCTCGCACCGACTCATCATCCCACCTCATGTTGCGTATTATGGCTGCCAAAACGTAAGGTCTAACCTCTGAGACGCTGGAGTCCACGTTTAGAACGACTTTTCCCTTCTCCACCTCGTATTTGGCCAGTCCAGTTTTCCATTCTCTGAGTCCACTGAACGCCCGTGCAACTCCAGCAGTGCTTGAAAAATCAATGCGGTTAGGGTTGAACTCAACTTTTACGTAGTCTGGTTCAACATCCTCTATGTCGAAACCTGCCCAAGGAAGCCATTTAGCCATTTCCTCCACAGTAATGGAGCGACCGATAAATGTAGAGAATCTATTTTTAGATAGAGTAATCACTGGCATATCGGGCTCCTCCTGATCCAGCCTAAATCATTTTTATACAAGAATCGCATGTCGTCTACGCCGAGTTTCAACATTATTAACCGTTCCAGTCCGCCTCCCCAAGCTAACACGGGATGTTTTATTCCGAAAGGCTCAACGACTTCTGGGCGAAAAATGCCCATTCCGCATAGTTCCATCCACGTTTTGAGTTTTGGAACGTAAACTGTGGATTGAGCTGAAGGTTCTGTGTAAGGGAAGTAGCTGGGCCAAAACTGCACCTTTTTTAATCCGAGTTTTAAGTAAAATTCTTTCAGGGTTCCCATAAGGTCTCGCAGAGTTACTTTTTTGTCCATAATTATTCCTTCGATCTGGTGGAATTCTGCGAGGCGTTTATAATCCACTTTCTCGTTGCGGTAAACGCGATCCACTGAGAACACTTTAACTGGGGGTTCTTTGTGCTTAGCTAGGTGGCGGATGGTCACAGAAGTGGTGTGAGTGCGCAGTACGAGTCTTTTTGCTTCATCACGACTCCACTGGTATTCCCAGCCTCTTGAGCCTGTTTTCCAACCGTTCTCGTGTGTTTTAGCCACTGCATCCACAATGTTTCTTTTGGGTAGTTTCCCTTCTTTTGGGTTTGCAAGATAGAAGGTGTCTTGCATCTCTCTTGCAGGGTGATCTTGAGGTTGGAATAAAGCGTCAAAGTTCCAAAAGGCTGTTTCAACGATTGGACCTCGGATTTCTGTGAAGCCCATTTCAAGGAAAATTTCTCGAATTCTTTGAATTATTTGTTGTACCGGGTGGATTTTTGCGGGATAAACAGCTGGACCTGGCGCTGTTACGTCAAATCGTCTGAGTTTTACTTTACGCCAATTTCTTGTGCGGATGAGTTCTGGCGTTAATTGGCTGACTTCCTTGACTATTTCTATTCCTTGCTTAACTAGTTTCCAGCCAGCTTCAGTTAACTCTAATTCTCTGAGAGTTTTTTCATCCATTTTTACGAGTTTTCGTCTTTTCAAAACGGAAACAGCGTCTTGCAGTTGCTTGTTCAACTTTTCAATAATTAGTAAGCCTTTCTGATCTAATAACGATAGAAGTTTTTCGTCAACTCCTATCTGTGGTTCTTTCGGGGCTTTGAGCACTTGTTTCTTTTTCTCTATAGTCGCCCAGCCTTTACGGTTCAGCCAACCCAACGCTATTGTTAGAAACTTCTTTTCTAAGGATGCTTCCTTTACCGCTTCATCGACTGAGGCTTTCCCTTTCAACTTTAATAGTCCACGGATTAAGCGTCGCTCTGGAAGCCCCTTCTTTGCGTGGTATCTTCCCTCCTCATTTAGTGTGATTACTGTTTGTTTTTGCTCGTGAACGCGTGTCAGCTTTTTCATTGTGAGAGATAGGCTAGCTCGCATGACTGCGGCGTGAGCCAAACCGCTGGCTTTGACGATTTGGTTGACTGGTGCTTTTCCTTTGAGCTTTTGCAGTGTAAGCAAAGTTGTTTGTTCGTGTTCTCGAAGCTCAACCACTACGTGTTCCTCCAGAATTTACGGGCTTTAACTTTACTATTACTGGGATGAAGTAGTTTATTGTTGTGATAAAAAATCTTTAGTGTTTTTAATGGTTTCTGCGAAACTCTGACAGTTACGTAATCTGTAATATTTCTCTTGCTTTATCAACAAATTTCCGTCGCTTCTGTTGGTGATCTTTCACGAATTTCAAAACGATTTCTGTCGTTTGAGCTTTGTGTTCTCCACATAGGAGTTTCCCGCTTCTGCAATCATGGTAAACTTTTATGAGTTTATCATCATCTTCGACGAAATGGTACATACAAATCTCGTATAGAGGACAAATCTCTGGTTTTCCACCGAGCTTCCTCTGTTCCTCCACAGTCGGTCTTCCACCTGTGAATGCGTTTGAAATCTTCTTTGCGATGGATTCTGGTTTTTCATTCAAAGTAAAGTAGCTCATGGGGTTCCTTTTAGACATTTTAGGCGACCCGTCCAGTCCCTTCATGATTTTATGATAAGTGGAAGAAGGTGAGATAAAATTGAATTTACGGCGAAACTTGCTGGCGAGATCCCGCGTTAAGCGCAGATGAGCATCTTGATCTACGCCTACAGGAACAACTGTTGGTTTTGGACCATCAAAATCTTCGAGTTGAGGCATAAGAATGTCTCCCGCCTGTACAAGTGCTGATAAGTAAAGCCCAATATTGCGTTCACCATAGATGGCTTTCATTGTAGCCAGAGTTACAGCTCTTCCAAAAAGAACTGCTAAGTTTCTAACCCGCTGTTCCTTATACTGCTGATAAATGTAACCTCGCTTCGGATCGAATCCTAGAGCAAGTAAATCTGCAACATTACCTGCCGCGATTTTTCCACTTTTCTCAAAGGAAATTTTGTTGTCTTCGTAGGCTTCGATGTCCGCGATGCAGTAGAAAGCAGTAGCTCCCTGTTGCTGGAAATAGATGATTTCGCGGGCAGTCATTAGAGTTCCCAAGTGAAATTCTCCTGTAGGTTTGATGCCGCTCATTACAGCAAATTTTTCGCGGCGTTTCATGCTGTCTAAGACGCGTTCAAAATCTCTGTGTCCAAAGATGACTTCGCGCCTCATGTACGTGCTTGGATTAGGTATTTGAGTCAATAACGGTTTGAAGGGTTGTATCCCGAACTCTTCGTAGAGGCGGTTGTAATCCTCAATTACCGTTGTTCCCCACGGGTCAAGCACTGTTTTTCTGTCGGAAGTATCTGACATCTTTTAACGCCCCACCGTTGTTAAACGAGTAGAGATGAAAGGTTTCTTTAAGGTTTTCCAAGAATTAAATATTTACCTGAGAAATAATATAACAAACAAAATTAACAAATGGAGGACAATTCGTTGGAAACTGAAAAAGTTGAGGTTAATTTATCTTCATTCTACCGGTTGTTGCATCCAAAACTTGCCGTGTTAATAACCTCCCTAAATACGCTGAAAGACAAACCGAACATCATGACTTTAGCTTGGGCTATCCCCATATCCCGCAATCCACCATTACTCCTCATAGGCATGGCTCCCCAAAGATATTCCCATGAGCTTATTGCAGGACCCAAAGAATTTGTGGTTAACATCCCAACGGTGGATATAGTTAAAGAAACTCTGTTTTGCGGTAAGACAACTGGAAGGGAACACGATAAATTCGCGGAAACAGGATTGACTCCTCTGCCTGCCAAAATGATTCGCCCACCAATCATAAAGGAGTGTGTAGCGCATCTTGAATGTAAATTACATCAGCAGATAGCTATGGGCGATCACACGCTTTTCGTAGGCGAAGTCTTAACAGCCTACGCGAACAAAGACGCTTTCTTAAACAGTAAATTCGATCTTGAGAAAGTGAAACTGCTCTATCACGCGGGTGGAAATGAGTTTGCAATCCTCAACTCAGAGACTGTTACCCCTATTCTAGAAAAAGTGAAGGAATAAAAAAAGAGCCTTTAAGAAAGTTAGAACTGGTAGATTTCACCGGGTTTTAATGCGACAACCTTTACCTGTGGAAGCTTTTCTGTAACAGCTTTGATGAAGTCTTCGGCTGAGGAAGCCAAAACTGGAAACGTTTGATAGTGCATGGGAACAACCACTTTAGGTTTGATGAGTTTCACAGCTTCAGCCGCCTCTCTAGCCCCCATCGTATAGTAGCCTCCAATTGGAATCAACGCTACATCTGGACTGTAAGTCTCACCAATAAGTTGCATATCCCCGAAGAACCCTGTGTCTCCCGCATGATAGACAGTCTTTTCCTCCCCATTTAGAATAAAGCCTGCTGGTGCTCCTCGAGTGCAGGAGTGAAAAGCACGAACCATTGATATTTCTATTTCCTTCACGTTAACAGTTCCGCCGATGTTAATTCCCACGGCTTCTTTCACTCCTTTTTCTTGAGCGTAAACACTCAGCTCATATACGCTAACAAATGTTGCTCCAGTTCGTTTACAGATGTCGAAGGCATCGCCTAAATGGTCTGAGTGATCGTGGGTAACGCAGATAACCTCAGCTTTTTTGATGTCGGAAGCTTTCACAGGAGCCTTTGGATTTCCATCTAACCACGGGTCTATCAGGATAATTTTGTCCATCAACTCAATTTCAAAGCAGGAGTGTCCCAGCCATTTTATCTTTCCCAAATTCAGCTTCCTCCATTTTTTCCTCTAAACATTTTTAACCACCATCCATTTAAAAGAATCTGCGTGCAAGAGAATGACGGTTCCTGAGGAGATTCTACAGAAATATCGGCAAGCTGGAAGAATCGCCGCTGAAGTTCGGGGAGAGGTTAAGAAAACACTTCGCGAAGGCATGCCCATCATCAATGTCTGCGAAAAAGCAGAGTCAATGATTCGAAAGAAGGGGGGAAAACCAGCGTTTCCCTGCAACGTTTCAGTAAACGAGGTTGCCGCACACTATACTTCTCCTCCAAGAGATGTGCGAACTATTCCGGAAAATTCTCTTGTTAAAGTAGACATCGGTGTTCACGTGGATGGATACATCGCTGACACCGCTACAACCGTGTGCTTCAATCCAGAGTATGAGAGCCTTGTGCATACAGCTGAGGAAGCTCTTGAAAAGGCTGTTGAAATGCTTCGTCCAGGACTGTTAATGACTCGTTTTGGCTCTGCGATTCAGAAGACAATCAAAACTCGAGGGTTTAAACCCGTCTCTAACCTCACTGGACATAAGATTGGAAGATATCTGATTCACACAGGGAAATCTCTGCCCAACGTTTTTCATCTCTCTGCCGCAAGAGTGCTCGAAGGAGAGGTTTATGGCGTGGAGCCTTTCACAACTGTTGCTAATGCAGCTGGCAGAGTCAAAAACGGCTCAGAAGCCCACATCTTCAGACTTTTAAAACACAAGTCCTTAAAGAATCCTTACGCAAAAAAACTTCTAAGCTACATTAAAGAAAATTTTCGAACTCTCCCATTCACGGAACGGTGGCTCCAAGAATGCATGCCACAAAATCAATACAAAGATGCTTTTTCAGAACTTCTTTCTTCAAAAAGTTTGATGTCTTATCCCGTGTTTATAGAGGCAAGCGGAAAACCAGTGGCACAAGCGGAGCACACTGTTTTGGTGTCCGGGGATGGATGCATAGTGTTAACTTAGTCTTTGCCCTTTTCCTCGGCTTCTCGGTAAATGGAAGCAATCATCATCTTTTCGTTGCACTTTGGGCATCCCTCTGTTTCTTTAAAGACGTAGTCTCCCTGCTCAAAGTCTCTTATGTTCTTAAACCCGCACTTTTGGCACAAAATGGTCGTGGCAACTCGTTGTGCTTGGATGGGAAGTTTGAAAGTTCTTTTCCGTGTTTGAAGCAACATGTAGGTTAAGAGGGCGACTCCCATGAAACCTATCAGTACAAACCATGCTCCTAAACTGAACTCTTCACTTCCATACGCAATAACCGCTTGGTAAAACGCGACAAGTGATAAACCAAGGGCTACGAGAATTATTATGAATAAGAAACTGGAAATTCTTCTTTCTGAAGGACCTACTTCACCCATTTTTTTCACCTACTGTCCGATTCCTATAGTGTTGCCTATACCCGCTATTATGACTGAATCACCTTTTTTCGTTCTTTCCAACAGTAACCGTTTGATTCGTTCTATTGCAGCGTCTGCGGCTTCAAATATTTCCTTCCGCATTACAGAAACAGCGTCTCCAATGTCTTCTTTTATGAGAACAGCATTCACTGGAATCTTGTATTTGAGCGTGCTTTCTTCTACTTTATACTTTTCGACTCCTGGTCCACCTATAGCCACACCTATGCCTTCAGCTACTTCTCCAGGTTTCTCTCCTTCAAGCTTTTGTGCAGCGTCAATAACTATTGCAGCGACGATTTTTCCCTTGGTCTCGTTTACAATCTGTTTTATTGCTTCACCCGGCTTGCCTACGTTTCCACCTGGTCCCGTCGCCTTTAACACGTAAGCTGTTCGTCCTTCTATAGACACTTTAGCCATAAGAGTGTCCTTAGCCACATTCTTTTTTCTGTGTCCACGCATAAGTTTGGCAGCGACTAGAGCGCCTACTCCGTCTCCTATGGGTTGTCCTTTCGTGAAGGCTTGTAGGGCATTGGAGAAGGCTTCTGCTTCTCGCATTATTAGAGGCAAAAGCATTTGGAGCTGCATGATGATGTAGAGACTTTTGGTTTTTTTACCCAGCACGTAGAAGTGCCTTATAACTTTGTAGATAATGTTTAAGGCAAGAGCAGCCTCAAGCATGTTCTCCATGTTATTCGTTTGGGTTTCGTCCGCTTTAGGAACCATGGCTTTCACTTCATCTTTGAAACGGGCGTCTCGAACATTCAATAAGTGTTCCAGTCTCCATATTATGCCAGACGGGTCCAGTTCTACGGGTCCTATAGCTATGTACTCTAAAAATCGGTCAACTCTCTCTGTTGGGTCTTCCTCTGTTTTTCCCAGTTCCTTTATAGTGGATATGGCAGTTTTTCGTCCCTTGTTCCTCATAAGTTTGAGACGGGATAGGGAGCTCTCAACTTCCCTCAACATCATATACATTTGAATGCGTTGTCCATAAATGAAAGTTGCCACAATCATAACAATCCAAGCTATTTGTAAAATCCATGCGATAATGCTGTCTTCTCCACCCGTAGGAAACTGTGAAACCATCGGAATCAATGAACGTTCACCTCTGAAAAAACTATGCGTGGATAGTTATAAACTTTAAGTATTTCTCCTTCACAACTCCATGTTAAACTGACTAAAGTGGGCTGCCAGCTTTTCCAGTTTCGCATGGCCGAAGACCACACTAACGCTGGAAACGGAGCGCGGTTTAACTTCCGAGTTCGGAACGGGTTCGGGTGGGTCCCGCACCCTATGGCCGGCAACCCAATACTCGTGAAGTTTCTTTATTCATTAAGTTTTCGCTTTTTGTATGCGGGAAACCTATATATTCATAGATGTAAAGTTTTGGGATGGTGGGGCCGTAGTCTAGACGTGGCTTGCCGGTTTGACGAGCCGCTGGAAAGGGAT